>PDWI01002242.1_pt1 | contig 29388 bp, 27 predicted proteins | sample 1430891 | NCBI WGS metagenome assembly PDWI01 (sample SAMN01162508, study PRJNA174530) | Oral metagenome, whole genome shotgun sequencing project. | biome: Marine environment; feature: Marine mammal; material: Swab sample of the gingival sulcus; isolation source: swab sample of gingival sulcus... | reverse complement strand
TTAGGTTGTAATCTTATTTTCCTCCGATTTTATTACTATAATACAAAAATAGTAAAAAAATCGACCTCTTTAAAATATTTTGCAAACGTACGAGGTGTTAGGTTTTGGGAGCTGACGCCTTTTTTAGGGAGTATCCCTATTTTAAGGCGTCAGCTCCCAATACCCAACACCTAAAACCCAACACCTATTCAAGGGTTTACCACCCAATCCCCAACACCTAAAACCCAACACCTATTCAAGGGTTTACCACCCAATCCCCAACACCTAACACCCAACACCTATTTAAACGGATTTTTTTCTGAGACATTCAAATTTATATCATCTACCAAATTACGGAGATAATTTTCAAAACGGTTTGCTGCAATCAGCGTGCTTATGGCGTAAATCATCCAAATTATTGCTAACGAAATTACTCTAAATAACATATTTGGAAAAATACACATAAGCGGAATGGTGGAAAATATTAGAGCGTAAACAAAAAATTCCCAAAAATAAATTTTGTACGAAATATAAGAGCTTTTGCCGTATCTTTTTAGTTCTATTTCTGCTTTTGAAATAGGGTTCAAAAAGTGAAATCCGTTCCAGATAAATCTGAAAATAGGTGCTTTGAATTTAATTTTTTCGCTGTGCGTAGTAACTTGATGAATGTTTGATTTTTTTAATTGATATGAAATAGCATCTAAAAAAACATTGTTAAATTTCTCCTTAGACAGCTTCGTTTCTGCTCTTTCGGTTTCTGTAAGATGTGTGAAAAAGTATCGCATCAAAAATTATTTTCTAAATGAATTTGTAAAATAAATAAATTTTTTGTATATTTGAAAATAGTTTTACAAAAAATATATTAAACAATGAAGAGAAAAGTAAATTATTTATTAGGAATTTTATTAGTTTTTGTCGCATTATCAAGCTCTTGTGAGTTTTTTGGCGATGGTGAAAAAATATCGGAAGATGAGATAGTAGCAGGTTTAAAAAAAGCACTCGAAATCGGAACTGATACCGCTTGTGCCGATTTGCATTTGAAAGATGGATATTTTGGTAATAAATTGGTGAAAATATTGTTGCCGTCGGAGGCTGATGTAATTTTTTCGGCTCTTAATCACCCGGCGCTTACGGCTTTGGGTGTCGATAAAAAGTTACAGGTAGAAATAGATAAGGTTGTTTTGGCAATAAATAGAGCTGCCGAAGATGTTGCCGACGATGCAAAACCTATTTTTGTGAATGCAATTACAAGTATGAGTATTGGCGACGGTGTGAAAATTTTGAACGGCGAAAGTTCTTATTCTTCTCAAATTTCGTCCGGCTACGATTCGCTTGCTGCTACGCATTTTATGGAGACTGCAACTCGCCAACAATTATTCGATTTGTATCAACCAAAAATGGACAATGCCTTAGATAAAGACCTTGGATTGGGATTTTCGGCAAACGAAGCATGGAATACGCTCATTACGACTTACAACACTTATGCAGCTTTCACAAAAGATTTGGAACCCATCGAAAACGTAAGTTTGAGCGAATTTTCGGCAAACAAAGGTCTCGACGGGCTGTTTTTGTTTGTTGGAAATCAAGAAAAACAAATCCGCGACAACCCTTACAACTGGGCGAGCGACATAATCCGAAAAGTTTTTGGTTCACTCAAAGAAGACTAAATCATCGAAACTAATTACGAAATAATACGATTGGACGAAATCGATTCGACCAACGATTATGCACACAATTTGATTAAAAAATCGGCAACTTCGGACTTTTGCAACAAAGTGGTTGTTGCCGATTTTCAAACTGCCGGTCGTGGTGCTTTTCAGAATGCGTGGGAAAGCGCTAAGTGCCAAAATTTGACGTTTAGCGTAATTATTTGCCCAAAAATAGAAGCAAACCGTCAGTTTTTTTTATCCAAAATAACCTCTTTGGCTATTTTTGATTTTTTTAAAAGTCATAAATTGTCGCCAAAAATAAAATGGCCGAATGATATTTTTGTAAACAACAAAAAAATATCGGGCATTTTGATAGAAAACAAAATTCAAGGACACATTATTAATTATTCGGTTGTTGGGATTGGTATAAATATCAATCAAACAGAATTTTACGGCAATTTTTCGGCTACCTCTTTGGCTTTGGAAAAAAATGATTTTTTTGATTTGAATAAAGAATTGCAAGTGTTTTTAAATTATTTTGATAAATGGAAATTTTATTTTTGTAAAAAAAACACTAATTTTATCACCTCCGAATACGAAAGAAATTTACTCGGAATAGATGAATTTTTGCGGTATCGCGACAAAAATGAAGCGTTTTTTGCAAAAATAAAACAGATTGACCAATTTGGCAGAATTGTTCTGATTGATGAAAATGAACAAATAAGAAAATATAATTTCAAGGAGGTCGAAATGTTACATAACTTATAAAAAAATAATCTAAAACTCTTAAAATTATAGCAATGAAAAAAACTTTTATTTTAGACACAAATGTTATTTTGCACGATTTTGATGCAATTTACAGTTTTGAAGAAAATGATGTTGTAATTCCGATTGTTGTTATCGAAGAACTTGATAAATTCAAAAAAGGCAATAGTATAATCAATTTTAATGCGCGTCAAGTTATGCGCGAATTGGATAAATTGTCCGAAGAATTTGACGTTTTTACGGCAGGTATTTCGCTCGGAAACGACAAAGGTAAATTGTACGTAAAAACTGTTCACAAGTTCAACAAAGAATTTAAGCGGTCGTTTTCCGAAAACGAATATGCCGACACAAAAATACTTTCTATTGCGGTCTATTTGGCCGAAGAATTGCCCAAAGAGGAGGTGATACTGATTTCGCAGGACATAAATTTGCGCCTAAAAGCCAGAGCTTTTGGCATAAAAGCGCAGGATTATCGAAACGGAAAAATCGACAGCGTTGATAAAATTTACAAAGAGGTTAATACTTACTACAATTTGGAAGGCTCGTTGATTGATAAATTTTACAAAACCGGTTCTATCAAGTTGGACGATATTAAACTCGACCAAGAGCCGTTAGCTAATGATTATCACATACTTACCGATGGTAATTCGACTGCGTTGTCGCGTTATTCGGCTGAGGATAAGGAGGTGAAATTGGTCAAAAAGAGAAGTGTTTTTCATATAAAACCTCGCAATTCGGAACAGGTTTTTGCGCTCGATGCTTTGATGCGCAAAGATATTCAGTTGATTACGGTTACCGGACGTGCAGGAACCGGAAAAACTTTGTTGGCATTGGCGGCTGCTTTGGAGCAAAGCCACGATTTTTATCAAATAATGTTGGCGCGTCCGATAGTGGCTTTGTCGGGCAAAGATTTGGGCTTTTTGCCCGGTGATGCTACCGAAAAAATTCGTCCGTATATGCAACCGTTGTTTGACAATTTGGATTTTATCAAGCAAAATGCAGGTTTGACAAGCAAAGACAGTTCGCGCATTGACAATATGTTGGAAGAAGAAAAATTGATAATTTCGCCTTTGGCGTACATCCGTGGACGTAGCTTGTCGAAAACGTTTTTTATTATTGATGAGGCTCAAAATTTGACGCCGCACGAAATAAAAACAATTATAACGCGCGCCGGCGAGGGAACAAAACTTGTTTTTACCGGAGATATTGAACAGATTGATTCGCCTTATTTGGATAATCGTTCAAACGGACTTTCGTACTTGACCGACAAAATGAAAGGGCATAGTATTTTTGCTCACATAAATCTTGTAAAAGGCGAACGTAGTAAACTGGCAGAGCTTGCAAGCAGGGTTTTGTAAATTGTTGATAAGGGCGAAATTTTACAAACTAAGTTGAACTAATACTTTATGACTTGTAGATTAAGATGCTGATAATCTGATGTTTATTGAAGTTTGATTATTATTTGTGCGTACTCAGAAAATACAAACAATGTCTGATAGAAAGCAAATAATATTTGTCGCCCCGATTTACATTGAGGCTACAAACATTTCGTTGCTACGCAATTATTATAAACCTCGTAGCGATGATATGTTTGTAGCTTCGTATGGAATAAAATGCGGGGAATAAAATACAATAACCCTCATTTTTTGATGTTTTTTTCAAAATTTTATTTGTATCTCTGCCGGTGATTTTTTCATTAAATTTGTAAAAAAAATATTACAAAATTTGTTTGTGTTTGGCTTTGTAGTGTGTTGTAAATTAGAAGATTAGCTGGTTTTGTTGGCAGAATAATCATATTTAATAGATTTATGTGTGAGAGCTGTTAATGTGCTGGTTTTTAGGTGTTTAGTCGGGTGTTTTGATGCTTTTTTATAATTTAACTGATTATTAGGCGCTTATGGGAAAAATACAAAATTATCGTAAAAAAATATCCGAAATAAAATAAATTTGATTAACTTTGGGGCGGAATTAAATTATTATTACTTAATACTCGCAAATATGAAAAAAATCTCTTTTCTTACCGGTTTGATACTAACAATTGGAGGTATTCTTATTTTTAGTTCTTGTAATAAAAAAAACGGAGTTGTAACATTTGGGGCTAATTATCACATAATTAATACTGTTACCAATGTAACTATTTATGTCGATGACGTCAAATTAGGAACATTGCCAAATTCTACGGATAGAATTACCGATTGCAACGAAGCCTCTAATATAACAAAAGAATTGCCGGCAGGAACGCACTCTTACAAAATAGAAATAAGACCGCAAAGTGGCGACAATAACGTAAAGGATATAAATGGGACTTTCACCCTCGATAAGGACGAATGTGAAAAAATATTTATTGATTATCGTACGATATTTGGCGTTTAGTTGAAATACAAACTTATCATTTAATAATTTGAAATTTCTGTGTAATGCTTTGATAATCAGTGTTTTAGTCGTTTGTGTGGTTTTGCTTAAATTGCTGATAATCAGCGTTATAATCAATTAAAAATTTAATGAAGCGAATTGATATATCGAAGAGGTCAATAAAAAATTAATTGTTAAATTTACCAACAACTGTTGGCAAATTATGGAGTACAATAACGGGTAAGACTATCTACATTTGTTGCAAGAAATCATTAAAATATAAAAAAGCCGGAATAATATTCGGTTTTGATGAAGTGTTGAGTAGTAATATGATAAAAAAATGCGTTTTAGATAGATGTAAATTAATAAAAAAATAAATATAAAATTATGACAACAACTATTATTCTGGTGGTTATTTTGGTGATTATTGTAGATATTGTGCTTTTCAGCATTGTAATTTACAATAAATTAATTCGCAAACGCAACGAAGTGGACAACGCTTTTGGAGGCATGGATGTTCAACTAAAAAAACGTTACGATTTAATACCAAACCTTGTGACAGCCGTAAAACAGTACGTAACTCACGAAAAAGAAACTCTAACAAAAATAACCGAGATGCGCGCAAAAGCATCAAGCGGTAATTTGACAAATGACGAAAAAGTGAATTTGGATAACCAAATATCGGCAGGAATGCACAAAATAATGGTTTCCGCCGAAAATTATCCCGAGTTGAAAGCCAATGAAAGTTTTGTGAATTTACAGCGTTCGCTAAACGAAGTAGAAGCGCAAATTGCAGCCTCAAGACGAACCTACAATGCTGTTGTTACCGATTTTAACAACTCAATAGAGACTTTTCCAAGCAACATAATTGCAGGTTTTATGAAATTAAAACGCAAAGAAGTGTTTGAAATTGCAGAACCCGAGCGTCAGAATGTAAATGTGAAAAAATTGTTTTAACGCGGTTGTAAATTAATTAACACTTCGCTGAATTGAGAATTGAGAACGGCGAAGCCCTCACGATAGTAATTGAGAATTACAATGTTGATTATCAAATTGTTATAAAAAATACTGAACTATTGTTAATGTAAATTATTTTAATTGTAAAAGCACGTTAATCTTTGCGTACTTTGCGGAAAATCTTTGCGTACTTTGCGGTTAAATAAAAATAATATTCTCATAAGCACGCTAATTTTTTTGCACGCTTTGCGGAAAATCTTAGCGTTCTTTGCGGTTAAATAAAAAATTCACAAAAAATGAACAGAGAAGCAGAATTACGGCGATTATACCAAGAAAAATTAGAGCCGGAATTAAAAAAAATGGAAAAAGCACGAAAGGAACAGCTAAAAAGTCATCGTTTACAATTATTTATTTTTATTATGTTTGGACTTTCGATGTTTGTGCCGGCAAGTTTAGTGCCCTGGTTTTATAAAATTCCCTTAATTATTGTTGTTTTCATAACAGGTGTAGTTGTTATTTCTTTGAACACATCGAAGAGTCGGGCTTACACCCAAAATTATAAGACTAAAATAGTACAGGAAGTTTTACATTTTATCAACCCCGACTACAAATATTTTCCCGAAGGTTCTATTAAGCGAGATGATTATCTTAAATCCGGCTTGTATTCTGATGGAAACGAGTATGAGGGCGAAGATTATGTTACAGGTGTTGCCGGAAAAACACCTTTTCAGTTTGCCGAATTGTATGTTTATTCCGAAGGCGACAAATCTACTACCATTTATTTTAGTGGCATATTTTTTATTGCGGAATTTAATAAACACTTGCACGAAAAGACTTTTGTTTTTCCCGAAAAATCCAAAATTAATATTTTAACAAAACGCGAAAAGACACATTTTGGTGATTATGAGCGTCTAACTTTAGAAAACCCTAAATTTGAAGAAGTTTTTTCGGTTTACGGTTCAAGTCAGCAGGAAGCTCGCTATATCCTCACGCCGGCAATGATGGAAGCAATGCTTGATATTCATAATAAATATAATTTTGAAATGTCATTTTCGTTCATTGGGAACAATATGTATTTCGGAATGTCCACATGTAAGAACGTAGGACGAGAAAATTATTTTCAACCCAATATCGATGGATACTGCTATGAGGATATAGAAGAAATTGTGTATATATTCGATTTGATAGAAACGATAATTAACGAAATGGACTTAAATACCAGAATTTGGACGAAGGAATAATGAAATTTATGGGTTGAAGGAAATATAAAACTATAAAAATAAATGACAGTTGTTTTAAAAAAATATGAAGGTTTGTTGTCTCAAATATCACAAACCTATTTGCAGGGAAAACAAAAAGCCGTAAATTTGCATCTTGTTGATACTTACAGGAAAGAACGAACCGAGTCAGGTGAGAATTTTGGCGTTAATAATATACTGATAGTGAGATGGTTATGTGAAAATATCCAATTCGTGCGACACTGTCGCACAAATTGAGTCGGTCACATTATGTCGAAGTTTTTATGAGAAGTAATATCTAAATAATGAGGCAGTTATATGAGGAATATCCAATTAGTGCGACACTGTCGCGCGAATTGAGTCGGTTACATTATGTCGAAGTTTTTATGGGAAGTAATATTCAAATAATGAGGCAGTTATATGAGGAATATCCAATTAGTGCGACACTGTCGCACCAATTGAGTTAGTCGCATTATTAAAATTTGAGGATAAGTTATAGCAAAGTTTTTATGAAAAGCAGAGTATAATTGAAAAACAACTAAAATAAACATTACTAAAATGGACATCAACGCCCGAATTTGGACGAAAGAATAATGAAATTTATGGGTTGAAGGAAATATAAAACTATATAAAATAAATGACAGTTGTTTTAAAAAAATATGAAGGTTTGTTGTCTCAAATATCGCAAACCTATTTGCAGGGGAAACAAAAAGCCGTAAATGCGGTTAATTTGTATCTCGTTGATACCTACTGGAAAGTAGGACAGTACATTGTTGATTTTGAACAAAACGGGAAAGGACGAGCCGAGTACGGTAAAGGCTTGTTGGAAAGGTTGTCAAAGGATTTAACATTGATGCACGGCAAGGGTTTTAGTGTTAGTAATATCCAAAGAATGAGGCAGTTATATGAAGAATATCCAATTTATGCGACACTGTCGCACGAATTGAGTTGGTCGCATTATGTCGAATTGTTAAAAATCGAGGATAAGTTAGAGCGAAGTTTTTACGAGAAACAAAGTATAATTGAAAATTGGTCTATTCGTGAACTTAAAAGGCAAAAGAAAACTTCATTGTTTTTGCGTTTGGCGGCATCTAAAAATAAAGATGAGATTTTGAAATTAGCTCAACAAGGACAAGTAATTACAAAGCCTGATGATTTGATTCGAGAGCCGTATATTTTAGATTTCTTGCAAATTCCGGAGCCTTATAATTTGAGCGAAGCGGAGCTGGAAACTCGAATATTGGATAGTTTACAGCATTTTTTACTGGAATTGGGGAAAGGCTTTGCTTTTATTGGCAGACAATATCGAATTACTCTCGGAAATAGACATTTTAGAGTAGATTTGGTATTTTATCATCGTATTTTGAAGTGTTTTGTATTGATAGATTTAAAAACAAATGAAGTTGGGTATGAAGATATAGGTCAGATGAATATGTATATGAGTTATTTTGAAAAAGAAGAAAATACCGAAGGTGATAATTTGCCAATAGGCATAGTTTTGACAAGAAGTAAAGATGAGTTGCTTGTAAAATATGCAATTCATAATATGAACTCTCAGTTATTTGTTTCAAAATATCAGTTATATTTGCCTGACAGAGATGAATTGAAAAATTTAATTGAAAAACAATTACAATAAACATTCCCGAAATGAACTTAAATACCCGAATTTGGACGAAAGAATAACGGATATTAGGATGCAGTTTTAATTTTAATTATCAGTATAGTATAATTTTTCATCATCAGTTATATTCCACATTTTTAACAGTTTAGAATTTAATTTTGTTTCTTCCGGATTGGTTATTATTGTCCAAGATAATATGTTACATTTAGTGTTCAATTTAACTATTTTATCTTTTGAATTAGCAATTAATTCTAATGAATGTTTCTCACATTGATTTGCGTTCAATTTTTCTAAATCTGCATTTGTAAAGATTAGAAACATCGTAATTGCCGAAAAAATATAAATGTATTTTTGCTTTTTTATGCGTTTGAGTAAATATAGAGTTGATGCCCCATAAAAATACAATAAGCCGATAGTTATTGGCAGAAAGGTGTCAAATCTGATAATATATGGTCTATATGGTCGGTATCCTCCCAGCGGTAATAACAGAATATAAGCCAAAGCGAAAATGCCAAACCATTTTAGGGCGTTTATGATTTTTTCTCCTTCTATTTGGTAAAAATATTTTTTTATGAGAAATATATTAACAGCCATAAATAGAAAAAAGATGGGAAAAGCAATTTTTTGAGAAAAAAGATAGTATAATCCCAGAGGTAAATTCATATAACGACGAATAATCGGAATACTCTCAGCTTGGTAAGTCGAATTGTAGTTGCCAAGCCAAAGAGCGTACAAGCTGATAAAAGCAATTGGAATAGATAAGATTAAGATGTTTTTGGGAATTTGTTTTATAAAACTAAATATTTCCACAAGTTTTTTTGAACCGTCATATTTTTTGTAATTCAGGTAATAATAACTCATTAAAAGTCCAAAGCAAATTAGAATAATCGGAGATATTAGAGGACCACTAAAAGGTAGAATTATTGTAAGCAGACTTAAAATTATTTTTGACAATATATTTTGGCTTTTATCAATAGTAACTCTCTGGAAAATAAGCAAATAAATCATTAAAAAAGCAATTGGCAATGAGTAAAAAAATACATAGGTTGTCGCAATATCAATTATTCTAAAACTTGTATATCCAAAAGCTTGAAAAAAAGGAATAATTAACAACGAGGCAACTAAAAAATCAAAATTAAAAATCGATTTAGATTTACTTATCAAGAATGATAAAACGAATATAATTATCAATTGAACCAATAATTTGATGCAGGCGGCTGAAATATATATGCTTTCAATTGGGCTTACAAAGTTTTGGAGAAAAATCGGTGTTTTTTGAAAATAATCTATAAAAAATAAGTGTGCGAAAAAACGATTAGGATTGGGGTGTTTTTTCCCTGTTAAGATTGAATTAAATCCCAATGGGTCGTCAAATATTTTTTGAACATCGTTTGCCGGAACAACGCCACCGGCTATATCTCCGTCCAAAGGTGTCGAATAATATTGTAAAAATGAATACGATAAATCACCGATTAGAATTATCAGTAGTAGAATGTATAATATTTTTCTCTTCATATTCATCTATATTTTGTACATACACCCGCGATATTGTGTAAATATTTTAGAGTGGGTTATTCATTTTTATAAAAATAATTGGTACAAATGTATAATATTTTTTTATCCAACCTGTTTTTTGTTATTCTGCGGTCATCTTTTGGAAGTTACGTATTTTTCAAATGAGAACGTTTTTTATAACAAATACAATTTCAAAATGTCATTTTCGTTCATTGGTAACTGTGCGTATATTCGATTTGATAGAAACGATAATTACCGAAATGAACTTAAATATCCGAATTTGGACAAAAGAATAACGGAATTTTGTTATTTATTGGAATAACTTAATTTTGCAATTATATAAATAACATCGAAAGTAGTTAAAAGTTTAGTTACAATTTTAATAATTGTGTGGTTTGGTATCTTTTTTTGAAATAATTTGATTCTCGAAATGTAAAGAAAAATATTGCGTAATCTGCTGATTATTAGGGTTTTATCTTTTGTTTTTTGACTTTTAACTTTAACCTTTTAACTTAATAAAAGTATTATTATGACTTACTTATTCTTTTTTAGCACATTTTTATTTTTCAACATAAATTCTACAGAAATGCAACAAATAGAAATTGGCAACGACGTTCCAAAATTTGAATTAAAAGACCAATTCGGAAAAATTTTTAATATAGATTCGGTTATTGGCAAAAAAAATCTTGTAATTTATTTTTATCCCAAAGACGACAGTCCGGGTTGCACAAAGCAAGCCTGTTCTTTCCGCGACCAATTCGAGGCGTTTTCCGATGCCGATGCAATGATAATCGGCATCAGTTCGCAGTCGGTAGAAAGTCATCGAAAGTTTGCCGAAAAATATCGTTTAACATACACTTTGTTAAGCGATACCGGCAATAAAGTACGGAAATTGTTTGGCGTTCCGACCAATTTTTTAGGGTTAATTCCCGGACGAGTAACTTATATTGTCGATAAAAACGGTAAAATTGTATATATTTTCAATTCGCAAACAAAAGCCGAAAAACACATCGACGAAGCGCTGCGCATCATCAAAGAAATGAAATAAAAAACAAATTACACAACCGGTAATGCCAAGTTTTGACAAAATATAAGCATTGCGGTATTCAAATTTTTATTAAATTGAAAATGACGTAAACCCTTATTGTAATCGTTGGAGTATGTTGTTGATTATCAGTGAGTTAGCGTGTTTGGAGAGCGATTGTATAACTCACTGATTATTAAATTGTTACAAAAAAATAAACTATGAAATGATATTAAAACCACAAAAATTAACAAAAAATTCGACCGTTGCACTTATTGCTCCTTCGGGCATTATAAGAGACGGAAAAGAAGAAAAATCAGAGAAAAATCTCTCAATTTTAAATCTTTGTTCAAAAAAAATATTAGAGAAAAGAAAAAATTTGGGATATTTGGCAGAAACAGACGAAAATCGCCTGTTGGAACTCGAAAATTCGTTTGAAAATAAAAATATAGATGCAATTTTTGCCATTCGCGGAGGTTATGGCGCAACAAGATTTTTACACAAAATCAATTTCGATATTATCCTGAAAAATCCCAAATTATTTGTTGGATATAGCGATATAACAGCCTTGCAATCAGCGTTTTGGGTGAAGACTAATTTGATTTCCATACACGGGGTTTTGGCTAGTTCCGAATTTACAGAATACACAGTCGAACAAATCAAAAACTTGCTGTTTGCTTCTACCGCCAACTATTTGTTGCCCGTGAAAAGTTTTGAAGTTTTGAAACACGGAAAAACACAGGGACGAATTGTAGGCGGAAATTTGTCATTGCTTGTTTCGTTGATTGGAACCGGCTTTTTGTATCAATTCAAAAACAATATTGTTTTTATCGAAGAAATTTCCGAACCGCCTTACAAAATCGACCGAATGCTCACGCATTTGTTGCATGCAACTGATTTAAAGGACGCAGCCGCTATCGTTTTTGGAAAATTTCACAAATGCCAACCCGAAAATTTCGGAATGACAAGCTCCGAAAGTCTGACAATAGAACAAATTATAAAAGATAATTTTTTAGATTTAAAAATGCCTATTATCTTTGATGTGAATTTTGGACACATCAAAAATTCGCTCATTTTTCCGATTGGGGCTATGGCTGCAATCGACACAAAAAAATCGGAAATAAACGTAATAGAATCTATTGTTTTATGAAAAAAGTAGTATTAATAATAATGTGTTGTATTTCGCTCTCGCTGAACGCTCAACTTTTTGAGGGGGGCATCGAAGGCGGAATTGTTGCTTCGCAGATAGACGGCGACTTAAAAGTTGGCTATCACAAATTGGGAGTTAATTTGCTCGGTTTTGCAAAAATGAACGTTGCCCGCACTATTTCGCTGACTTCCGGCGTGGGCTACGTTACCAAAGGAGCTAGGTCCGGCGCCAAAGAACCTTTCTTCAACTTATCTTTGCACTACGCTGAAGTACCGTTTTTGATAAATATTAACCCAACTGCCCTCAAAAATTTGTCTTTTACAGCCGGAGTGTCTTACGGCTATCTCATTGTAGCCCGCTACAACGACGGGGCTTTTATACATTCGGCAAAGGATTTGAACATACGCCGAAACGAATTTGGTTCTCAATTGGCGCTCAATTATCACTTGTCGGACAATTTAATGGTAAGATTTTCAACGAATTACAGTCTGTTGCCAATTACAAGACCGTATTCGCGCACTTGTTGGCGAAGTAATATTTTGATGGCGCTTTTTTACCGAAAAACGCCAACCTACGCCTGTTGGTGGGATAACAATTTACGTTTGACGCTTCGATACAAATTTTCACGCAAAGAGGAATAAATTATGAAAATTGTTTTAGGAATAACCGGAGCAAGCGGTTCGATATACGCCAAAAGAATAATCGAAATTTTATCAAAAAATAAAGAAATTGTTAGCGAAGTAGCTATTGTTTTTACCGATGCCGGCAAAAAAGTTTGGCAACACGAAATAGACGACCTGAAAATAGGAAATTTACCATTTGAAGTTTATAGAAATGATAATTTTTTTGTGCCATTTGCCTCTGGTTCATCTGATTACGATGCTTTGGTGGTTTGTCCGGCAACGATGGGAACCGTCGGAAAAATAGCCAACTCGATAGCCGACAATCTGATAACACGAACTGCCGACGTAATGTTAAAAGAAAATCGAAAATTGGTAATTGTACCTCGCGAAATGCCTTACAATTTGATGCACATCGAAAATTTCAAAAAAATAATGTTGGCAGGCGGCAAAATTTGTCCTGCGTCTCCCGCTTTTTACTCAAAACCAACAAATATAACAGAAGCGGTCGATACGGTTACTCAAAAAATATTTCAATTACTAAATATAAATATAAAATTTTATCAATGGATGAGTTAAATTTTTCTTTTTTGAAAGAAATAAACATAAATCAAGCAGAGTTCAAAGACTACGACGCCAAAATTGCATCAATAAGCCGAGCTGCGCAAAACGAAAAAATTGATTTCTCAAAATTTGACGTTGCAATAGTTGGTATAAACAACACGACAGATGTTGTCCGAAAGGAATTATACGACCTGTACAAACCACACAATATTAATATAATAGATATTGGCGATATAATTTTGTATGAAAACGAAGAGCAAAATATCGAAAATCTGCAAAATTTAGTTGCTTTTTTGACCAGTAAGGAGTTGAAAATCATTTTTATAGGACAAAAAGAGTATTTGAATATTGCTTTTTATAAATTTTATGAAAACAAAAAAAATATTTTTGAAGCAATAAACATTGACGCCCGAATTGATTTGGATTTTTCTGAAAACACAAATTCTGATAATTTTTTGAATTATCTAAAAAATAATAATCAAATATACTCAAATTATTATCTGTTGGGGTATCAAAAATATTTGGTAAATCAACAATTGGCGACTATCACAGAAAAATTGCGAATAAAAACGTTCCGTTTAGGACAGGTAACAAACGAAATGACCGAATTTGAGCCGTTTTTCAGAAATTCTCAAATTGTGAGTGTCGATTTGTCGGCAATCAGGGCTGCCGATGTTTTGGTTTCTGAAAAATCGTCGCCAAACGGTTTTTCGGCCGATGATGCTTGTCGGTTGGCTTACTTTGCCGGTTTGGGCGAAAAAATAAATATATTTGCAGTGTTTGAGGTAGGTAACAATCTGTCAAACAATTGTTTATCGGAAAAACTTACAGCACAAATAATTTGGCATTTTTTAGACGCTTACGCCCTAAAAAAAATGATAAAACAAAAATCTAACAACAAATTTTTGACTTATTACCTAAATTTGAAACACGAAAAAGAAATTAAATTAAAATTTAAGAAATGCGTAAATACTAATCGTTGGTGGTTTGTCGTTACAAACAAATCGGAAACATTAATTCCTTGTACCCAAAAAGATTACGAACACGCAAAATTAAATATTTTAACACAAAGAGTAAAAGAACAAATTTAAAAATGTTCCAAAATTTGAAATTGAACGATAAAAAAATATGTTTAAGAACATTTTTTTGAAATAAAAAAAGGAAGTTCAATATTTTTTTTGTGAAAAATGAAAAAAAATGTTTCCTTTGCTATAATTTTATGTTTATGAAAAAAATAATTTACATATTAGCACTGTTGTTAGCATTTGGTACTTTGCAAGCACAACAAGACCCACAATTGAGTCATTATTTTTTCGCAAAAAGTTTTTATAATTCGTCCTACGCAGGTTACGAAGACAAAATATGTATAAACGTTTTGTCGCATCAACAATGGAATAAATTTGAGGGCGCTCCTCTCACCAATATGCTGTCAATAGACGGTCCTGTAAATCTTTTCGGATTAGATGCAGGTGTTGGCGTAAACATCATAGACGACCGCTACGGCGAATTTGTAAACGATTTTAGAGGAAAAATAAATTTAGCATATAATTTTGATTTACCCGTAGGTTCACTTCGAGTAGGATTAAGTCCCGGTTTTTTTAGCAAAAAAATAAAAGGAGCTTGGAAATTTCCCGACCAATCCGAAACAATTTTAACCGACGACAAAAACGTGTTTGTTTTTGACATTGGCGGAGGCGTATATTACACAGTAAGCAACTATCACTTAGGCTTTTCGTCATCTCATTTGCTCAAACCAAAATTTGAATTTGTATCCGAAAGCGGAAATAACAGCTCTGTTTTTTTGGTAAATCATTTTTATTTAATGACAGGTTACACATTTAATTTATTAAGCTCTGTGCTTGAACTGACGCCGTCTGTATTCATAAAATCAGACATTAGTTCACTACAATATGACATAAATCTTTTTGCTTTGTACAATAAAAAATTTTGGGCGAGCGTTACTTATAGAAACAGGGATGCATTTGCATTTTTTGTGGGAACTTCAATTTTTGCTAACACAAGACTTGGATTATCCTACGACTTAACTCTTTCATATTTGAATAGAGTTTCAAATGGGACATTTGAGGCATACATCGGATACAATTTTTCATTCGTCAAGCCTGCAAATGCTCAAAAGTATAGAAATGTGAAGACACTTTGATAAAAATTTTATTCCAAAAACAAACTTGTACAAAATTTCTTATTATTATGAAAAAAATGAATAAAATCTTACTTTTAGGTACTTTGTTAGTCCTAGTATTAGTCGGCTGTAAATCCGGCTCTAACGGTGAACTTGTTGGTGTACCCAACAGACCTTCATGGTTTGAACCGGTGCCAAACGGAATGGCTTACGTGCCTCCGGGTGCTTTTCAGTTTGGACAAAACGAACAAGATGTTCCTTTTGCGCTTACATCTCAACCCAAAACAGTATCAATAGACCCATTTTGGATGGACATTACCGAAATTACAAATAACGAATATCGCCAATTTGTTTTTTGGGTGAGAGATTCAATCGCTATGCGACTTTGTGTGCAAAATGGTTTGACCGATTTTCAGTTGGAAGAAGACGTAGAGGCTGTGGATCCTGAGTTTTACGACCCATCAGACCCTAACGAAGTTCACCTAAACTGGAAAAACCGTAAAAATCTATGGAAAGGAAAAGATCCGGAATTGACGCAAGCTATAAACGATATGTATTATAGCAAACAAGACGCATTGTACGGAAAAAAAGAACTAAATAGTCATATGCTTGTTTACGAATATTACTACGTAGATTTATATCAAGCTGCAAAAAAAGAAAACAGATACATCTATGATGATTTAGGAGGAACCGGAAAATTACCCGAAGGTCATTACGATGGTACTATAATTAATTATGACTACGATAATTATGGTGTAGAAGAAGAATTTGAAAATAGAGGTTCTTTGGTTCAACATAAAAAAGTAGCAATATATCCCGACACATTGGTTTGGATTGCTGACTACACATATTCATTCAACGAGCCCTACACAAGAACATATTTCTGGCACCCCGCATTTGACGACTATCCGGTTGTCGGTGTAAATTGGAATCAAGCAAACGCTTTCTCTGCTTGGCGTTCCGAACTAATGAAAAATTTCAATGTAGCCAATGGTTTAGCCGCTTTTGAAGACTATCGTTTACCAACCGAAGCCGAATGGGAATATGCAGCGAAAGGTAATTTGGACAACGCAGTATATCCTTGGGGGGGGCCTTATACTCGAAATTACGAAGGTTGTATTTTGGCTAACTTCAAACCAATGCGCGGTATGTACGCTATCGACGGTTCAAATCGTACAATCAAAGTAATGACTTATAATCCAAACGGATACGGACTTTATGATATGGCCGGAAACGTTGCGGAATGGACTATTGGAGCATACGATGCTTTGGCTTCTAACTTTGCTCACGACCTAAATCCAAACTATACTTACAATGCTCGTAATGAAGACCCTGACGTTAGAAAACGTAAAATAATAAGAGGTGGTTCATGGAAGGACGTAGCATATTATATGCAATGTGGTGTGAAAACTTATGAATATCAAGATACCGCAAAATCATATATAGGATTTAGAAATGTGCGTTCTGTTTTGGGAGTTGCAACATCTACAAATTTAGACTAATACACAATTAATATATATTAAAAAAAGAGGCTTTTAGTCTCTTTTTTTTATAAACAATACTCTTTTTTTATACAATCGGCTCCAAATTGGAACGTAATTTGTTTAAAAATTACATATTTTTTAACTTTTTTTTGTTAAATAAAAAAAAACTCGTATTTTTACTCAAAATTTTAATTAAATATTTAAAAATAAATACTATGGCTTTTTCAGATTTTATGCACAAGTACTGGTGGAAAAATTTACTCCATAAAGTGTACAGTTGGGGTGCAGCAGTGGTTTTAGTGGGTGCTTTATTCAAAATTACTCACTGGCCGGGAGCAACAATTTGGTTGACAATTGGTCTTTTAACAGAAGCATTAATCTTCGTTGTATCGGGTTTAGAACCTCCGCACGAAGAATTAGACTGGACTTTGGTATATCCGGAGTTAAAAATAGACCCGGAAGATCCGGATTTTGAACCAACAAAAAAAACAAAAAGAAACGATAATGCAGCAGTAACTTCTGCACCAGCATTAGATTCACTTGCAAAATTCGACGCAATGTTGGATAAAGCCGGTGAAGACGGTTTGTTTGAAAAATTGAATACCGGACTAAACAAAATGAGTGATAATGTTAATAAACTTAGCGACATTTCGGACTCAACAGTTGCGTCAAAAGAATTTTCAGAAACATTGAAATCAGCAACCAACAACGTTAACAGTTTATCAAACTCAGTAGAATCAATAAATTATTCGGCTGAAAATCTTTCGGATACGTTTAACAAAACTACAAACTCAATGAAAGATATAGATTTTGGTTTCTTAGGAGAAGGTAACAAACAATACAACGACAAACTTTCTATGTTGAACAAAAATCTAACTGCCATTAATGCTATTTTTGAAATGCAATTAGGTGAAGCAAATCTTGAAGAAATGGTAAAAGATGTTCAAGAATCTGCTGTTTATGCTAAAAAATACTCACAAGAAATTACTAATTTAAGTAAAAATCTTTCTGCACTCAATAACGTTTATGGTAATATGCTAACTGCTATGAACGTAAAAATTGACTAATTATAATACAAAAAATTTAAAGAAATAATTATGGCTGAGAAAGGTTTATCGCCAAGGCAGAAGATGATTAATGTGATGTACTTATTCCTAACTGCCTTGCTCGCTCTTAACGTTTCGGCTGAGATATTGAATGCTTTTATCTTGATAGACGAAAGTATTCAAGCATCTACCAAGAACGTATCTAATAAAAACGGAGAAGTTTATTCTGAATTTTCCGCAGCAAAAGAAGAAAACCCCAAAAAAGTGGGTGAATGGTTTGATAAAGCTATGAAACTTAAAGCTGCAAGTGATAATTTGGATAGCTTAGTCTCCACATTAAAAAAAGAATTGGTAGTAGCTGCCGACGGTCCGGAAGGAGATGTTAATAACATCAAGAAAAAAGATGATAACAATGTTGGTGGTGAAGTAATGGTACTCAAAGGAAGAGGCGAAGACCTCCGAAAAGAAATAAATGAGTACAGAGATTATGTGCTGGATTTGATAGAGGACAGAAGCGAAAGTGCTGTTCTTGTTTCCAGTATTGAACGCACTCTAAACACTGATGATATAGAATCACACAGTGAACCCGGAACTAAAATTCCTTGGGTTAGTGCAAACTTTGAACACTTACCTCTTATAGCTGTTGTGGCTATGATGTCTAAAATGCAAAATGACATCAGAAACGTAGAATCTGATATGCTTGCATATATGTTGGGCAGAATAGGTAAAAGTGATTTTAGATTTAATAAAGTAGAAGCAATTGTAAATGCTCCTGTTAGTTATGTTAATGTTGGACAACCATATACAGCAGAAGTATTTGTGGCAGCTGCCGATACTACGAAAGAACCTGTTATTATCTTGAATAACGGCACTAAACTTGACGTGAAAAACGGAAAAGGTGTTTACACCGGAGCAACCGGAACACCGGGAACATTCTCTTGGGGTGGTCGCATTGTCTTAGAAGACCCGGGTACGGGTGACACAATTTCTTATCCGTTTAGAAACGAATATCAAGTAGTTGCTCCAACTTATGCGGTTGCAGCTGACAAAATGAATGTATTTTACATTGGTTTAGACAACCCGGTAACAATAACCGGTACAGGAAAAACTATTAGTGCAACTATTTCGGGTGCCGGCGGTAGATTGATTGGAACCGGGAACGGTACCTACAACGTAAAAGTTACCAAACGTGGTGATGCAAGAATAACTGTATCTGCCGATGGCAAAACTATGGGAACAAAAAAATTCAGATGTTTGCCTGTACCTGACCCTTATGCTGTGGTTGGTGGAAAAAAAGCCGGTATGATATCTAAAAGTTCTTTGCTTGCACAAAAATACGTAAAAGCAAAACTTGAGAACTTCGTTTATGACGTAAAATTTACCGTAACTGAATTTACCGTAAGTGCTACAATTAGTGGTTTTACACAAGAAATTAGAGCATCGGGCGGTACAATAACAGGACAACAAAAAGGATTAATCAAAGACTTGAAAAGAGGCGACAAAGTTTATTTTGAAAAAATTAAAGCAAGAGCTCCCGACGGTAGTATCCGTTCTTTGGGGTCTGTTATTTTCAAAATAAAATAAATTTTTCCCTTTTGTTACAATAAAAACATTTAAAAGAAGTTTTAATAAAAAGCGGTTTATTAAAACTTCTTTTTTTGTATTTGATTTCTAAATTTTTAAATAAAAGCATATAATGATTATGAAAAAAGCAATTAGACTTGTAGCAATTTTTTCTTTGCTCCAAATAGTTAGCATTAATATTAATGCACAAGACGGTCCGGGAGTATCGATAGATGATATGCCCTATGACGAAATTCACGTAAAATTTCAAAAACCAATGCCGTACCAATATGTTCGCGAAGCTGATGTTATGTGGTCTCGAATTATATGGCGTAGAATTGAATTGAACGAAAAAATGAATCACATTTTGGCACTGCCCGAAGAACCATCACGCGGAACAAAAAGTTTGATTGATGTTATTTTGGAAGGTATAAAAACAGCCGGTGCAAGCGGGTACGAAGCAAAAAGTAGGGATGCCGGACGAGAATTTAATACTGCTATAAAATTTGACCAAATAAGAGAAAAAATGGGTGCCTCAAACTTCCAAGTAGTTGAAAGCGAGGAAGGTGGCTACGATACAGTTTTTACACCTACCGAACCTAACACGGCAGAAGTAAACTCATACATAGTAAAAGAACTTTGGTTTTTTGACAAACAACGCTCGGTATTGGATGTCAGAATTATAGGTTTATGCCCTATCCGAAGATATTATAGAGAAGAAGATTTTGAACAAACTGACCCTCTTTATTCTAAATTATTTTGGGTACGTTATGCTGATATTCGCCCGTTGTTAGCACAAAGTCCGGTTTACAATCCGTACAATGACGTAAAAAATCTTTCTTTTGACGATATTTTCCAAAAAAGATTTTTCTCCGGATATATTATCATGGAGTCGAACCCTTACAATAGAGGTATTGGGGATTACGAATCGGGATTGGAAGTTTTGTTGGAAGCTGATAGAATAAAAAATGAAATTTTTGATTTTGAACAAGACCTTTGGGAATATTAGGATAGCAAAAATATTGTTTGAATAAAACGAAACTTGTATTACTTTAAATCAACAAGCTGATTTTAAAAGTCTTGTGAATATTTGGAGAAATTCCGAATATTTACAAGACTTTTTGCGTAATAACGGTGTTTTTGTCGCTATATTGAGATGTCTAATTTTACGGGACAATGGTCTGAATGAACCACGTCGCTTAGAATTGAAGCTCCATTGAGCTGATTTTTTAAATTTTCGGTAACTATGTTGTAATCTATTCGCCAACCTTTGTTTCTTGCACGCGAAGCTGCTCGGTACGACCACCAACTGTATTGGTCTTTTTCTTCATTAAATTCTCTGAATGTATCAATAAATCCGTCGTCGATAAAATTTTGAAACCATTGTCGTTCTTCGGGCAAAAAACCGGACGTTTTCTGTTGTTTTTCGGGGTTGTGAATGTCTATCCAGAGCCTACAGATATTGTAATCGCCACAAATAACCAGTTTTTTGCGTGTTTTTTTCAAAACATTTACGTATTTACGAAAAACCTCTAACCATTCCATTTTTACGACTTGCCTAAGCTCGTTGCTACCCGACGGAAAATATGTACTAATAATAGATGTGTCGCCATAATCGGCTCTGATAAAACGGCCTTCGTTGTCAAATTTTTCTACATCTATGCCACAAACAACATTTTCGGGAGTTTGTTTTGTTAAAATACCAACACCGCTGTAACCTTTCTTTTTTGCCGAAAACCAATAAGTTTTGTAACCCAAATCTTCAAATAATTTGTTGTCAATTTGTTCGGGTTGGGCTTTGGTTTCTTGAATACACAAAACGTCGGGGGCTTCGTTGGCAAGCCATTCGGCAAGCCCTTTGCTGATTGCCGAGCGTATTCCGTTTAGATTGTAAGAGATAATTTTCATTGAATAATTGTTAAATATTGTTTGACAAATTTATAATTTTTAACTTTGTGGCAAAATATAAAGTAAATGTTGAACCAGAAAAATACAGGAATTGTTTATAAATCGACGGGAAGTTGGTATTTGGTAAAACACAATAACGACCTGATACAGTGTAAAATAAGAGGAAAATTGCGAACTCACGGTTTTCGTACAACAAATCCGGTAGCCGTTGGCGATAATGTTGAATTTGTGGTGCAAAAAGACGGTGTTGGAATAATATTGAACCTAATTGACCGAAAAAATTGCATAATAAGACAATCAACAAATTTGTCAAAAAAAAATCACATAATTGCTGCCAACGTAAATCAAGCTTTGTTGATAGTTTCGTTGAACAGTCCGGCTACTCCCATTGAGTTTATCGACAGGTTTTTGGTCAGTTCGGAGGTTTATCAAGTTCCGGCAAAAATTGTTTTTAATAAAACAGATATTTATACCGAAGAAGATAATAAACAGCTTGATAATCTGGTAGATACATATACAGAAATTGGTTACGAATGTTTTAAAATTTCGGTTGCCGAAAGAAAAAATATTGACCAAATAAAAAATATTTTAAAAGATAAAACTTCGGTTTTGATTGGAAATTCGGGAGTTGGCAAATCGTCGCTCATAAATCTGATAAATCCGGGACACGCACTGAAAGTGAAGGAAATTTCCGACAAGTATAAAACCGGCAAACATACAACTACTTTTGCCGAAATGTTTGACCTCGAAACCGGTGGTCGGATAGTTGATACTCCGGGCATCAGAGCGTTTGGCTTGGGATTTTTAGAAAATGAAGACGTTGCTCATAATTTTCCGGAAATGTTTAATTTATTACAAAAATGTAAATATCACAACTGTTTGCATATTGACGAACCCAAATGCGCTGTTAAAGAGGCGTTTGAAGATGGTCAAATTGCATATTCAAGATACAAAAGTTATATAAATATTATGTTAGAAGAAGACGAAAAATACAGAAAAGATATGTATCAATAAAAACAATGTTTCGTAAAATTTTAAATTATAATACTGATTATTAAATAGTGAGGTGTGTCTGTAAGTGTTTGATTATTAGTGGATTATGTGAAATGTGGACGCGTTTTGATAAAATGCTGATTATCAGATTGGTATGGGGTAGGCGACAAACTATTTTAAGCAGTAAAAAAAATATTTTCTTGAAAATATAAAAAAGTAAATTGTTTTTTGTATCTTTCGGAATTTAAAATCGTTGAACAACTAACTTTGCATCAAAAACTATAATGTTGATTGTTAAAACATTATAAAAAAATAATGAACATTTGAACTAAATGAGTTTAATAGACATATATACAAAAGCCCTTGATAGAAGAGATTTGTCTCAAAAAGAGATAACTACGCTATATAATGACGCGCCGGTCAGCGAATTGCTTTTTGTGGCTCACGAATTGAGAAAATTGCACAAAAAAGATGAGAAAAAAGTTGGTTGGATTATCGATAGAAACGTAAACATCACAAATGTTTGCCTTGCTCAATGTCGTTTTTGTAATTTTTGCAGAACTACAAAATCCGACGATACGTTCATTACATCGCTGGACGAATACAAAAAGAAAATTGACGAAATGTATAAAATCGGTGGCAGACAACTATTGCTACAAGGCGGAATGCACCCGAAATTGGGTTTGCAATTTTATGTAGAATTATTTTCTTCGCTAAAAAAAATGTACCCCGACTTGAAATTGCACGCACTCAGCCCAACCGAAGTTGTACACATTTCAAAAATAGAAAAAATCACATATTCGGAAACGCTACAAGAACTTGTAAACGCCGGTTTGGACAGTTTGCCCGGAGCCGGAGCCGAAATATTATCGCAACGAGTACGCGATATTGTGTCGCCCGGAAAATGTTCAGTGGAACAGTGGTTGGACGTAATGAGAGAGGCACACATTATTAATTTACCAACATCGGCAACAATGATGTTCGGATTTTTGGAAACAATTTCCGAACGCATAGAACACCTGTTGCTTTTGCGGGATTTGCAAGCACAAAAAACTCCAAACCACTACGGATTTGTAACGTTTGTGCCTTGGCCTTACAAACCAACAAACACCCGTTTGCAGAAAAAATATCCGGATATTAGCGAGGCAACGGCCATCGAATATTTGCGTTTGTTGGCAATTAGTCGCATTACGCTAAATAATATTTCAAATATTCAAGCCTCGTGGCTAACAGTTGGCAAAGAAGTTGCACAGTTAAATTTATTTGGTGGAGCAAACGACTTCGGTTCTATTATGATAGAAGAAAATGTAGTTTCGGCAGCCGGAGCCGATTATTCAATGGATTCTGACGAAATGTTGATAGCCATAAAACAGGCGGGCTTTGAGCCAAAACTCAGAAACCAAAAATATGAATTTTTAGATAATACACAAATATAGAATTTGTTATGAAGTTAAGAGTAAAAGTATTCCTTTATTTGATTGTCAGCATAGCGGTTGTATTTACAATAAGTGTTGGTTACATCAACTATCGCTATTGGAGTTATACGCGCGATATGACCGTTCAAGTTGCCGAAGTTTCGGCGGATAGAAGCGCCGCAATAGCAAAAGGAATAATCGAAAAAGACCTTGAAACAGTAAAAGTGCTTGAAAATATTTTTAAGGGTTATAAAAAAATACCCGAAAATGTCCGAAAAGACGTATATAATCAAATTCTATCAGATGTTTTGACAAATAATACTCAGTTTTTGTCGGTTTGGATGAGTTGGGAACTAAACGTTATCGACCCTGAATGGGACGTGCCGTATGGTCGCCAGCGAACAGTGGCGCACTGGGATAAGGGCAATGTGGTTTTTGTGGTCGATTCGCCTAACGTTGATGGCGATATACCCGGGTCGGAATATTTGCAACTAAAAATAGGTGCCGAACAAAACATATTGGGAAATCCTTATCTTGAAACTTATGCCAACGATACGGGGTCTGTGTATTTGGTAACTTCCATTGCCAAAGGAATTTATGACGACGACAGATTTGTTGGAGCTGTGGGGGTTGATGTTTTGTTGGAGAGATTTCAAAATGTTTTGAGCAATTTACACCCGTTCAAAAACAGTAAAATTATTGTGGTGTCTAACAATGGTAGAATATTGGCGGACTACGACGACTTCTTTTTGGGAAAACAAATTGATAGGGTATATCCCGAATTTAACAGATTTGACATTTTATCTAAAATAAAAGCCGGCAAAGATTTTTCATTTTATACCGAAAACGAAAAAGGCGAAACCGATTTTATTTCGTTTTATCCCATAAAAATCGAAGGAACAACAATGCCTTGGAGTTTAGCTTTTGTCATATCTTCCGACGTTATAATAAAAGATATAAAAAAGAATGCTCGCCTGTTGATTATTTTGTCAGTAATTTCATTTTTTGTAATTTCATTGGTCATTTGGCTTATTGTTTCCTCGATTGTCGGCTCGATAAAAGATATAACTATTGCGTTAGAAAAAATAGGAGCCGGTAACGTTTACAGTGGTTTGAAAATTAAACAAAAATCAAACGATGAGTTGGGAAGTATGGCAAATTCGGTAAATAATTTGATCGATTCGTTGTTGGTAACACAAAAATTTGCACAGGAAATAGGAACCGGAAATTTGTCGGCAAAATACGAATTGCACGGACAGCATGACATTTTGGGCGAATCGCTGATTGAAATGCGTGATAATCTTCGGAAAGCCCAAAAACAAGAGAAAAGCAGAAAAGAAGAATCCGAAAAAATACTTTGGATGCAGAACGGTATTACCAAAGTTAATGAAATTTACAGGGAAAAAAGTGAAAGTATTGAGTTGCTATCTGCTGAAATCATAAAATTTCTTGTGAATTATACAAATGCCGTACAAGGCGGATTTTATTTGATTGAGGAAAAAGACAAAAAGAAATATATAGAGCTAAAAGCCGCGTATGCTTACGACAGGAAAAAAGAAATGTCGGCAAGTTTGGAATTGGGCGAAGGTTTAATCGGTCGGGTTATCAAGGAAAAACAAATTTTGAAACTCTCGAATTTGCCCGAAGGCTATTTGTTTGTGCGTTCCGGTTTGGGTGAGCGGTCGCCTCAAAACCTAATTGTTGTGCCGTTGATTTTTGAGGATACGGTTTTGGGAGCTATTGAGCTTGCCGGCTTCAAAGAATATACCGAAACAGATATAGAATTTTTGTCGCAAGTGGCAATTCGTATCACCTCGTCGGTTTCGGTGCTTTTGAAAAACGTAGAAACTGCCAAATTACTTAAAGAATCGCAGTTGCAAACAGCTACTTTTGAAATGAAAGAAAGACAGTTTTTGAGACAGCGCAAAAAAATTAGCGAAAAACAAAAACTTATGGAGCAAAAAATGGGTTATTTGAACGTTGCGTTAGATGCGCTGAAAACTTTTGGACTTTTCTTGGTGCTTGATGAAAAACTGAATATTATAGAAACGAATAATTATATCTTGAACGAATTTGAAATTACACAAGATGAAATTATTGGGAAGAATATAACGGATATTACAGTTTTGCAAAAAACAGCAACTTTGTGGTTCAAAAAGTTCTGGGACGATGTGCTAAACGGACAAATCCGAAAAAAAGCAACTATCTACAAATGGAAAAATCATAAATTAGAAGTTTCCGAAACTGCTTTTATGATTAACTCTGAGGACGTTAAAAAAATTATAGTTATCGGAATTAAGTAATTTAATTATTGTTTAGTTAAATTGAATTGTATAACGTTGATTATCAACGGGGTAGGGGAAATTTTTATTGCGTGTAACCTGTTGATTATCAGGTTGTTATGTGAGATGCCGAACTATTAAAAAAAATATAATAAAAAATAAAGTCGATTTAGACAATAAAAAAAAACGAATAAAAAATTATGGTAAGATTAAGATTTGCACCAAGTCCGACCGGACCATTGCATATTGGAGGAGTTAGAACAGCTTTGTTTAATTATCTTTTTGCAAAAAAAAATAATGGGCAATTTATTCTGCGAATAGAAGATACCGACCAAACAAGATATTCGGAAAATGCCGAAGGTTATATAAAAAAATCTTTTGAATGGTTAGGAATTCCATTTGACGAAAGTGTTGAAAAAGGCGGAAAATATGCGCCCTACAAGCAATCGGAGCGAAAAGATATTTACGAAAAATATATAAAAATTTTGTTAGAAAACAAAAAAGCATATTATGCTTTTGATACTCCCGACGAATTGGAGCAAATGCGACAAAAATTGCAACAGGAAAAATCGTCGGTTCAGCATTACAACGCCATTACAAGGGGCGAAATGCGAAATTCTTTTACAATGACCGAAACCGAAGTCAAACAAGCTATCGAGAGCGGAACGCCGTATGTCGTTCGTTTTGATATGCCAACCGACAAAACTGTTGAACTTAACGATATTATCAGAGGCAAAATAAGCGTAAGTACCTCAAATTTAGACGATAAAGTGTTGTTCAAATCAGATGGTTTGCCGACTTATCATTTGGCAAATATTGTAGATGACCATCTTATGGAAATTACTCACGTTATCAGAGGCGAAGAATGGTTGCCGTCGTTGCCTTTGCACGTACTTTTGTACGAAGCGTTTGGCTGGAAAGCTCCTGAATTTGCTCATTTACCTCTAATTTTAAAACCCAACGGAAAGGGGAAATTGAGTAAACGAGATGGCGAAATGGGCGGATTTCCTGTTTTTCCGCTGAATTGGCAAGAGGAATCGGATAAGGAAATTATTGGTTACAAAGAGGCAGGATATATGCCACAGGCTGTTTTGAATATGCTTGCTTTCTTGGGCTGGAATCCGGCAACCGACAATGAAGTTTATTCGTTGGACGAAATGATTGAGCTTTTTGACCTTACCAAAGTTCACAAAGCCGGTGCTAAATTTGATGTTGAAAAAGCAAAATGGTTTAATCAACAACATCTGAAAAAAGAATCGGTAGATGTTTTGGCTGATAATTTTCAAAAAGTTGTTGAAGCAAATGGCGTATCGAAGGGAATTTCTTATACCAAACAGGTTGTAGAATTGGTGCGCGAAAGAGCTGTTTTTGAGAAAGATTTATGGGAATTGTCAAAATATTTCTTTGTTGCGCCAACTGAATTTAATCCCAAAGCTGTGAAAAAAAGCTGGAAAGGCGATGCCTCGAATATTGTGGCAGAATTGAAACAAAAATTAGCAGATTTGTCCGATTTTTCGTCGCAAGAGATTGAAAAAACTATAAAAAACTGGATTGAACAAAACGAAATGGGCTTTGGTAAGGTGCTGAAACCCTTGCGATTAGCAATTGTTGGCGATACTACCGGTCCGGATTTGTTCCAAATTATTGCAATGATTGGACAGAACGAAACTGTCAAAAGAATTGAATATGCAATAGCGAATATTTAGGTTGCAGTCAGACTGACAAGCGGGCTTGATTGTTGGCGTTGTGTGTCGCGAAAATTTTATGTTAGTTTGCCGTGTGGGTGGTTGCTTGCAAAATGAGCAAAAGCGAGTTATTAAGAGAACTGTATTTATTTCTGTTGCAGGTAATGAAAAACGATAGAACGTACAAGCGTGTAAATTGAAATTAGTAAGTGCTTGGGCTGAAATCCACAAGGAGGAATTACTCGCAATGTGGATTTCAAAAGAATTTTATAAGATTGAACCGTTAAGATAATAATATGGTAAAATTGTCTAAAATAGAGTTTTCTGAAAATAATGAAATCTTATGTCGCTTTGAAAATGGGGAACTTAGGTTATTTAATGTTCGAGATTCAATACAAGATAGATATATAGATATTATAGTTTCCGACAATAAAATTTTTAAGTCTGCTCAAATTGGAAAGTTTGGTGAAATATATTGGTCTGATATGGGAGAAATAAAGGATTTAAAAGGCAATGTCATACTTTGTGAATATGACATAAGTCCTGAATTTGTTTATGAAAATTCAATAACCATACAAAATTAGAAACTACCTGTAACACCGTATATACGCTATGGCTACTTTGTAGCGAACTTTGAACGATTTACTTTCAATCCGCAAAATTCATTTCATTTTGCAAAGAAAATTTAGCAAAATAAAATGAGTTTTGCTTAGCTTTGTAGCCCCGTATGGAATGAAATGGAATGCGGGGATTAAAACAATAAAACCTGTTTTTTGATGTTTTTTTTGCAAAAAAAACAAGGTTTTCTAAGTCAAAAATAAATTGTAAGTTATTGATAGTTTGGGTATTAACATTTTATGAATGCGTTTATATAGACAATAACAACCCTTCGTTGGATTAAAGGTCGGAGACTATGGCGTTGATTATCAGTGTGTTGTGTGAGAGTGAAAACAAAACAAGTGGTTGCTTGTCAGTTTGTTACGAAAAAAAATACCGAACTATTGCAATAACTAACAGCCAAAAAATAAACTTATGAAAAAGATAATATTATTTGTGATAATATTTCTGTTTACGCTTAATTTGAAAGCTCAACTTAGGACAGATTTAAGATTTGAAGTTGGGGGTTCTATTGCTTTTATAGATAATGTTATAAAATTTGAATCTGTAATAAGCCAGCCTGTATTGAATTATAAAATAGGAATCAATCCGTCTTACTCTTTTCTGAAATTTATTTCGTTAAAAAGCGGTGTGAATATCCAAAAAACAGGTTTTCGTAAATTTGAAATTGATACAACTTCGTCTTTATTTGAAAATTTTGTTGTAAATTATTATTATTTAGAAGTCCCTATTTTGTTATATTTTAAGCCATTAAGAAAAATTTCGTTTTACGGAGGAGGGTCATTGAAATATTTATTTCTATCAAATTACAATTCAAAAA
>PDWI01004698.1_pt1 | contig 29394 bp, 27 predicted proteins | sample 1430891 | NCBI WGS metagenome assembly PDWI01 (sample SAMN01162508, study PRJNA174530) | Oral metagenome, whole genome shotgun sequencing project. | biome: Marine environment; feature: Marine mammal; material: Swab sample of the gingival sulcus; isolation source: swab sample of gingival sulcus... | reverse complement strand
GTACAGCTTTCCCTTGTTTCGCTTCATGAAATTTTATTAAAATCTTGAGGTATCGTTTAAGCATGAATTACCTCTTTGGTTAAAGCAATAATATTTTTTACCGATTGAATAAGAAAGCCACTATTGTCTTACTTGTCATTCACTTGCATAAGCGCTTCGGCTGTCAAGCCCAATGGAGCGTAGCTCATCCGGCGGACGATAGGTCGGAGCGCGTAGCGGTCTGACCTATCGACCACGTTTCAGACGCCCACACCCGCCCCTTCCTCAACGTCTCCGACCTTGACGCCTGAAAAATCTCTCAAACAGGCATGTTTGCCCAATCTGACGACGCGGGTGTGGGGCGTTCTGCAAACAGTTGTTAGCATACCGTTGCCATGTCTTGCGTGGCCTTCCTCGTCGTGTCTTCCTATCTGTCCCTTGCCCTCTGCGCCTTCCTTAACGTCCCCGTACGATGCCTTGCTTGCATGTCTTTCTCTTACCTTTGCCTTCCTTGCCCTGTTGTGCTTCTCTGACGGTATATGCCTTCTTCGACGTCCCGTTCGCTCCTTGCCTTCCGTGAGCGTGTCTGGTTTTCCTGCTCTGATCTCGGTTACCTTCCGTTCCTCATCATGGTTTTCCTGCCGTGCCTTCCCTGTCTTGCTCTCTTTTTTTACGTCGTCTTCTCCCTCCCTTTCTTGCCCTTCAGTCTCGTGATGTGCCTCGTTTACGCTCTTTTTTTGGCGTCCTCTTCTCCCGCTCGTGCGTGCTTTCACGTCCGGTGTGTGTCCGTCTGTTCCATAACTGCTCGCCTTTTTTGACGTGACGCTGGTTCCTCCTCCTGCTTTTCTTGCCGTATTTTTTTCTGTCTTTTGCATGATCGTCGTTGCCGTGCGTTGCCTCTTTTCCGTTGCTTTTCGTGTTCTTACACGGTCTGACGTGCTTGTCTTGCTTGACATCATCTGACTTTACGTCCCCGCTTGGACGTTCTGCCTCGTCATATCGTCTCTTTTTGTCCTGGACACGTTTCCCCGTGCTAACGCCGCTGGTCAGTCGATCGACTGCGCCCTCTACCGGGGGCACGAAAGGCTGATCTGGCACGATTCTCTCACAGCGACGTAGGGTGTCGAAACTGTGCTGCACGGGCGAGGTCGGCTGTACCAGCACTGTTAGCCTTTTCGCCCCAATTTATTTGGCGTTTAAAGTTCACTGATACTGTCAATATCACACTTTATGTCATATCAGTGTATTGCATAGAGACGATCTCCACCTCCTATGTATATAATCCCGTTAGCAATAGATGGAGAAGCGTAAAAGTTGCTATATTCATTTACGAGGTATTTCCATTTCTCTTCTCCTGTTTGTCCATCAAGAGCATAAATATACCCATCCCAACTTCCCAAATAGACAATATGTCCAATAACAGCCGGAGAAGAATAGATTTCTCCACCAGTTTGAAATCTCCAGAGCTCCTGCCCTGTTTGCACAGCAACAGCATAAAGAGAACCATCTCTGCTTCCGATGTAGACAATATCATGAGCCATAGCAGGGGAAGAAATAATTCCTCCATTGGTTTGAAATTGCCATTGGCACTCTCCGGTCTGTACATCAATGGCATAGAGATACCCATCCAAACCTCCGATATAGACCCCTCTCTCACTTATCGCCGGAGACGAAATAAGTCCTCCCTTAGCCCGAAATCTCCATTTTTCTTGCCCCGTATGAGCATCAAGAGCATAGAGATGTTGATCATCACTTCCAACATACACGATATGATTCGCAATGGCTGGAGAAGAGTCAATCCCCGCCATTGTCTGAAATCTCCATTTCTCTTGTCCTGTTTGAATGTCAAGAGCATAGAGGTGTTGATCTCGACTTCCAATATACACCATATCATGAGCAACGGCTGGAGAAGAAACAATTTCTTTTTCAGTCATAAATCTCCATTTTTCTTGCCCTGTTTTTCCTGTAATCGCGTAGAGATGTCCGTCAGCACTTCCGATATATACGGTATCACTAACGATGGCTGGTGAAGAGAATACAACACCTTTTGTTGGAAACGCCCATTTTTTTTGTCCAGTGCATGCCTCCACAGCATAGAGGTTTCGATCATAACTCCCAATATAGACCACACCGTCAACAATAGCTGGGGAAGAATAGATCGCCTGTCCTGTCACAAAAGTCCATTGTATTTTAGAATACGATTCAAGCGCATCCCCCTGATACACTCCATTCCTATTTGTCGTTGCACGAAACATATCGCCATAAATCTTATCGTTGCAGAGTTCTGTGCAGAAAATTGCTATAATAGGCACAAGAGCAAATCGTTGTATTAATTTCAATGTATATCCCTTGTAAATATAAGTACGGTGGCTAACGACCCGGCTAAGGCGCTTCTTGCCCGCTCTGACCAAAGCCAACCAAGCCGAAATTCCCATAAAACTTTAAAATAGCATCATCTCTTAAATGAAGGCCGCGGGTAAGAAGTCGTCCTTCAGCCGCATTGTTAGCACTCCCCCTCTAAAAAGGTGACACTAGGCATTATGAGTACTCTTTTTTTTGATTCATTTTGCCCAATACCATGTTGTCTGACATCTACTTAGAGGTGTATCCCTCATTGGTTGAAAAGATTGTCTTTACCATCAAATTTTTTTCAGCCAGAGATTTATTTCTGAAACAAGATGTTTTATCTCGTGGGGAATGTCCAACTTCACGGCAATGTCCCCAAGCCCTCTTCTATGTCCTCCCCAAAATTTTTGCATTACAACATAATTATCTTCTGAAAAAACAAGCGGTATCCTGAGGGGTGTGTTTCTGTGTTCACATGTTTTGACAATAGTATTCTTTAGTTTCGGGATATCTAACAAATCGTTCTCCCAACAAAGCAACAGTAAATCATGATAGTCTTTCATACGACTATTGACGGTGCCTTTGGAAATCACGGTTTCCAACTTTTCTGCGAATATCGTTTCTACAGGATAAACACGCAGTGAAACAGTTCCTTCAAACAGAGGCTGTCCATTGTACTGATAGAGTTCCGATGACGCTTGATTAGGCTCGACAATATCACCTACGCCAATATCAACATGGAGCTTATCTCTCATGTGACCACACTTCACATCAAGATATACCCGAAAACCGGGATAGTCCATGTGAGGCTGTTCGAGTTTGGTCATCTTTGAGCATGAAAACATAAAGCCGTCACTTATCTTGACAGCACAGATGTCATGAAACGCTGTTTCGATGTTGGAGGCAGTCACATTCATTCGTGTTGCCAAGAAATCAGCATCCTTTGTTTCGCGCCCGATATACAGGTAATGGGACAGGAGAAGTCCGCCCTTGAAAATAAAGTTATTCCTCTGCGTTGAACAGGAAATACGGATAAGCATTCGTTCCAAAATCAGTTCTCGCCAAACATCATTGAACGTTCGACTTTCACTAAGGGCAATTGTTTTTAGTCGGGCTTTCAGAGCCTGTTCGTTCATGTTGTCACTGCCAAAATATAAGGGGTCATATTCACTCGAAGCTTTTTTGCATAATGTTGAAGTTTGTGAAGATTCATTTGCGCTCCACTATTTGTTGTGAATGCATTCTTGAGGGCCTTAATAGCCGTTTCTTTTCCCAGGTAACGAAATGCATCAATAATGGTTCGTTCTCTATCAAAAATTTTAACCGTTTCACTCCCCACCTGCATCTCAGTTTGCCCAAGCTCAATATGTCGTGTCCGCACGATTTTCGTTCCTTTTCTTTTGGGAGCACTTTTTGTGTTGGCAACCGCTATCCAATGCATTCTAGGAATTTCATCAGTAAGCTCATAGAGCGCCAAGGCAGAAATAAGACAGATAACTCCACCAGGGATACTTTTCGCCACAAGAATGAGATCTTCCCATCTGAAATCAACATCAAGAATGGAGTCTCTTCCCCTATACACCCCACGATCCACTCGTTCAAGAAGCCCTTGTCGGACGTAATAGCTTAACAAACTTGAACTTACCCCGGCCTCTCTTGCTTCCGAAGTACTGAAAATAGGGTGTTTGAGCAGTTCTGTTAACTGATTGAATTTGTTAATTTTCGCCATATCTCCGCTTCGCTTTCATACTCACTCACATTGAATGAGTATTCATAAGAAAACTTAAAATACCCTGTTATCCCAACAACTGTCAATTTTGGTACTGACAGGGCATATACGGCGTACAAATTTCAATTGTACAAGTTTACTCATCATGACATCTTGTTCATATTATGCAAGGTTTTTTTACCCGTATTATGATTTTTGCTCTCCCTGATGGCTAAGATTGCTAACTTCTTATTAGATACATGATTACCACCACAATTTATTCTTTCAGAAATTTTCCATGAGAGATATTTTTAACAATATTCATTCCGTTGGGAATAACTACGTTACTTCCAATCTCAACATTAAGCAAAATTGTCACCCCCATTCCGATCACTGTATTAGTCCCAACTTTGACAGATCCCGCCAACATTGCACCAGGGGTTATATGAACATTATTGTGCAAATATGAATCATGGCTTACGATGCTACCTGAATTAATGATGCAATTATTTTTAACTCTAACATCACTCCCAATTATAGAGCCTGCCATAATCTGATTACCTTCTCCCAAAATTGCAGAGGGTTCTATAATCGCAGATGGATGGATTAAGTTAGGTAAAAAATAGCCGATACGTTTCAATGTTTGAAATGTCTCCTGTCTAATGCTTGGCTTATGTAATGCTCCAAAACCGATTACGGCAAATTTAATTCCTTGCTTAAACAGCTTTTCTAATTCTTTATCTCTACCTATTACAGGAACACCCAAAGTTGTTGTACCTATCCCAAGTTTAGAATCAATGATTCCAGCCAAATAGTAGGTTTTCATTTGTCGGATGATATCAATACACATTTTTGCATGGCCACCACCGCCGATGATGATAATTCCATTTTGAGATTTAACATCTTCATTTCTCAGTGTCTCCGTATCGACCATCTTAGTTTTTAAATATTCATCTATGTCTTTTGTTCTTAAAATCGTTTTTCCTCTGAATATTGAAATATCCAGATTATGTTCTTTTAGAAGTTTTCTTGCTGCTTTTGAAATACGTATATCATTATTAACATCTTCAACTGTTTCATCGTCCGTTATAGAATTTTCGGCTTTCTTTTTAAATCTATCAAAGTAATCATCAGGGATATCAGGAGAGCTACTTACTGCGGCACAAATTGTAGCAATTGGAACTTCCTGACCTTCCTTTATATTGTAAAAAACAAATCCGCGAGATGGAGATTCAATGTCAATGATAGATTTTGAAGTTTCAACAGTCAAAAGAATATCACCTTTTTGAATTTCATCTCCATCTTCATAACATAACTCAACAACCATATAATTCTCATCACTTACAGTCTCTTTCTTAATGATAATGGGGATTATATCAACATTCATTATGCATCTCCTTTATATTTAAAAATATACTGTTTTTATTTGGCAATAGATTATTTTCAGCTACGAATGAACAAGGTATAATTACATTAACTCCAACTTTTCTAAATCCTTTGAGTATTATTTTTCTTTCTACTATTCTTGCCACTATTTCAGATCCTAATGCAGCAATATTATTGCCTTCTTCAATAACCAACAACTTCTGCGTCACGGTTATTGAATTAATTATTGGTTCTATGTTTAATGGATTGATTAATGTTGGACAGATAATTTCACATATGATTTCTTCCTCTTCAAAAGCCATTTCAACAGCCTTTTCAACTTCCTCTAACATCTCACCGTAACAGACTACTGTAATGTCAGGTGATATTTCATGGTTTGCCACTATACGTAAAGTGGGATAATCTTCATCTGTGTGCTGTATTTGAAATCCCATTATTTCATGATAGTTAAACCTTCGTGTATACAAAACCTTATTCTCAATCACCAAAGTGGGACATTTAATCTTTTTATATATTGTTTCGTATATGTCTACAGGATTTAGCCTATGATTTAAAGCAATAATGTTCAAATGTGGAACACCAAAGAGATGCTTTTCTAAGGATTGACTGTGAGTTGGCCCATATCCCCTCCTTCCCCCCATGGGAGTTCTTATAACAAGAGGAATGTTTATTTCTTTGCCAAACATGCTACAAAATTTTGTTGCATGGTTAATAATCTGGTCAAAAGTCAACGTAATAAAATCACCAAACATAATTTCAACAATAGGTTTCATACCAGCCAAAGCAAGACCAGTCCCAATTCCAAGGATTGCACCTTCACTTATCGGTGTATTCTTTATTCTTCTTTCAAATAATTGACTTAAATCTTTCGTTACTTTGAATGCACCCCCATACGGATACTGAGTAAATTGAGTTTTATATTCAATATCTTCACCAATCATAATTAGGTTATCATCTTTGTCAAAAAGATCTCGAATGGAATCGTATATCAACTCATTTATTCGTTTTTCAGTTTTTGGAGGGGTTAAATCTTCATAGTTGATCATTTTAACTATATAAGATGTGTTGTTTTTACAGGTAGATAAAATAGGACTATTAGAAGCAAATTTAACTGCCTACTCTATTCTTTTTTCAATCATAGATAAATATTCATTCACAACTTCTACATTACTCTCAATTAGTTGTGTCAATATATCTTTTTTTGAATATTGTAAAATTTCTTCTTCATATCTATTGTCATCACCCTTTGAATGCGGCATTAACCTATATGTTTCCACCTCTAAGAAGCATGGAATTTGGTCGTTTCGGACAATATTTAATGCTTTTTTAATTTTAGATTTTAAACTTTCTATATCCCAAGTATCTGCATCAATGTATTGAACACCAAATCCTTCAGCACGTTTTTTTAGACTTCCACTAAAGCTTTGTTTTATACTTGTAGATTGTGCGTAGCCATTGTTTTCAAGGATAAATAAAACTTGTAGATTCCATAAACTACAAATATTCAATGTTTCATATAGAACACCTTCTCCTAGAGTTCCATCACCAATAAATGCAATCACAATATTTTTTTTCGCTTTGATTTGATATGCTAAAGCAATACCTGCAGCAATAGGAGTCATTCCACCCTGAATCCCATTTGAGATATAGTTATGTGCTAATAAATGTTGACTTCCTCCCATACCTCGACAAACTCCCGATTTCCTACCCATAATTTCGGCAAATAGTCCCTTAATATCATCTGTTCTGGCTATATAATGTCCATGCCCTCTATGGTTTGATACAATAAAATCATTCCTATCTAAATCCTTTGCCAGACAGGCTCCAATTAATTCTTGACCAATACAAGTATGGACAGTCCCGTTTATTTTGCCTTCTGAAAAAAGTTGTAGTATTTTTTCTTCTACTCTTCTAATCAAAAGGCTTGTATAAATTATCTCACCATAGTTATCTATCAATTCTTCTGTATTCATATTAATCGTCCTTTATTTAAGACTGCTAATGCCCGCGCTAAGGGGCTGTGAACCGCCCTTGACAGCGGGCAATACGCCTAACAGCACCCGAGAACTTGACCGGAAGTACTATGGTAACATTGCCATGCGGTTCACAGTCCCTCTTCAGCGCGATTGTTAGGCAAATCTCTTTATTTACCAATGCTTATAGCATGTTGTATCAAATGCCCCCAAAAAAACGTATTCGTGTAAAATACAGAAACGTTAAAAACAATAATTCGGTAATTCTTCTGTAGAAAAATTACCGAATTATTGGGAAAACGAAATTAGCCTAAAATGTTAGGGGCGTCATTTTCAAGGCGATACCCACGAATAGAGTCTTTCTTTTAGCTATTTCTGGTTAAAAATTGCTGTGATAATGATGTCCTTGTGCATTTCGATTGGCCCCTTCATAGGTTCTCCATCAACCAGCCACTTTTCAAAAACAGAATCCTCAGATGCAATAGCTTTCAGAAAGATGAGAGTTCCTTCTTGATATAGGCCAAGACAGTCAGTTCCACAATTCATTCCACTACCGACAACCTTTCCATAGCCTGTACCGCTTTTCTCGATGATTAAAGAATATCCTGAAACGGGCGGTTCTAAAAGTTCTGAAACAGTATGTCCTTGTTGTAAGAAACGGAATATATTCGAGGCAAGAGGATCTTCGATCCTTATGGCACTTAGCCAATGCTTCGAATCAGATTCTATAAAATATAGAGGCATTACATCAAAATCAGTATTGCTATAGAGCAGTTTTACAATAGCAAGGAACCCATCCCCCTGGTCAAAGCCGAGCATCACATCAATCCCTTCTATAGATTCCATAAAATTTAAATATTGCTCTTTAAGTTCTGGATTTGAATCGATTTCTTCACGATATGTCTGAGAAGAGTTTTGGATGTAAAGGGCATCAACTGCATCAACATCTTTTTTCTGATATGCTGCTAAAAGTTCAGTCAACGTTTTCCATGGGGAACTCTTATCAGTTTCCCCGCTAAACCCTTCAGCAATAGTTTGGATATGGGCTTGTGATGATTCTGGGAACAAAAGACCGCTAATTGTATATACAAAATTGACTCCAACCATATGTTCGCTATCTTCAGCATAATCCTGAGTTTCACCAATAGGCAAATGAATCGTTATTGATGATTTAGAAAAATCAGGAAAAATATTATCCGCTGTAATTCCTATCTGTAAGGCTAGCAATATTATGCAAGATAAGGCAGCTATTGTCAAAAATTTCATAGTGACCTCCATTATTAAGAAAGTATAAAGTTTTGGTAGATTTATTCACACGAACCGAATTTGGCACTTGGGTGATACGTCACTCTTGGGCTCTTATCCACGAAAATAGTACGGCCAAAAGTTTTTATCGTCGTAACCATATTTCCGTTCAATTTTATTCCATTAGTCTTAATACAAAGAGCTTCATCAGGGGATCTAACAGGATTATAACAAATCGTTCCGTCGCCTCCCTCCTGAGTATATTCAAAAACTGTGTGGACACTAGTAGGGAAGCTAATTATTGACTTCTCTTCATATGTTACATCTGCGATCAATTTTGCTTCTCCACAAACTTTACTGCTATTATCACACCGTGTTTCGGCAGATAAATCATATGACAAACCTATACGAGTGGAACTGTCAACTGTTTTGCCGAGTGGAACTATAGGAATAGGAATTATAGAAGAACATTCAAGAAGAGTTATCCCTCCATCCCCCGCACCATCATCCCCTGAAATGATTTCTGTACATATCGGGTCATAACCTTCACAAGAAAGCGTATTTCTATTTATTAGTACCTCTTTTACGATGTGATCATCCTCTCTACGTATCAACAAATTGATTATAGTAGATACTATATCTGGTGGCATTAAACCTCTTATAAAGTCGTAAATATCTAGTACAGTATCTTGTAGTTTTATAGGGATCAGTTCAGTTTCAGGCTCATTCCAGCAACCTAAAACGTTGAATTCCATCCAATCTAAACGATACCAACAGCCACGTATTTGAGCCGCAGCGACTAACCAATATGTCCCTGGCTCTCCAATCATTGCATCAGAGAAAGTAAAATGATGGTTTTCGCCATCTCTCAAAATTATATTCTCATCATGCCGACGCCCATGATCAGGAGCTTCTAAATCCATGTAATATCCACCATCTGATAGTATTTCACTTGGTTCTGAACCTGTCGCTTCATAAATTCTCAGCCCAAGTTTTTCAATCAGTATTGGAGCTATTCCTACATTTCTTACCTTAAATTGTGCATCAAAATTGGGTACCCATATGCTTGGTCTAATAAGATTTCTTGGATCATTGGCAATAGGATCAGCTTTTCTCCAAAAGTCGAAAACTTCAATATGTGATTTTGCATCATTCATATATTTGAACGCTTCGTAATTTGAGTCATCAAAACTTGTAATATAGCCACCTTCAAAAATATTGATAGAATATCCGAGATAGTTTTTTTCCTCGTCGGTAATCGGATAGCCGAGCCAACTTTCCGGGCCACCTGTTTCATTATATGCAAGGTGAATGAGACCATGAACTTCATACGCTTCCCCTTCTCCATCTTGCAGATAAATTGCGCCCCCCTGAAAGTTCGCCATTTTACCAGCACGTCCCGTCACTCCCGACGGGGGAGCATCCTCGACATCACGCATGGGGAATCCTAGGGGAGATTGTTCGTAAATACCTTCTTTCCAGACATTTTCGTCCCCCCATTTTTCATAGATTTCTTCATATACTGCATGATGTTCATCATCATTTTCTATCGGATCTTCCTCAAAGTACGTTTCTCCTTCGTGATATACTATCGCACCTTCCTCAAATTCCTGAACAATTCCCATCGTTCCATTCAGAGATTCTTTATCATGAAAGGGGTTATTGAATGGTGCGCCAAGTGGATTATCAGCGTTAAAGCCAAGCTCTTTCCACTTCGTATAAAATTCCTGGTATATGACACATCCTGCGGATTCAACCGCACAAGGCGTAAGAATTACTCCGGTCTCAAATTCCTGATAATATTTTATTTCTCCTAGCTTTGACGGAAAGCCTTTTTGCACATATTCAATCGGGGAACCAACGAGTTCCTGGACAAATTTGTATCCTTCTCCCTCTATATAAAAAGCAGTACCATAAACACTTGCAATATTCTCACCGATATACTCTTCAATAACGTCTTGATCTTCAGGAGCGATCTCACCAATTTCGATAGCATACACGCATAAAGGAGAAGCACCGATTACGAGCAACGCAAATAAACCTAAAAAAACCATTAAAGAGAAGAAGGTTTGTCTTCTCTTGTTTCGTCCTACTATTCCAATAATGAGCAAAAGACCCACTCCAAATAAGATAAAGGTGGATGCTTCCGGTACTGCTGATGGAGGAGTTGGTTCTGGTGTTGGAAACACAGAAGGAGTTAATTTTTGATAATCAAGTGATACAATAAATTTCTGAGATTGAACAATATTTCCAAGCTTGAAAATATTTCCCTCACTGGTTGAGAGGACAACAGTGTCATTACTGGTAAGTTTCTCATCAAAATCTTCGGAATTTATGAATTGAATATCCTGTATAGTGCTGTAATCAACGTTAGCAAAAAAGGTGTCTTTCAAAACTGCAAGTTTTGTATCTTCCGCAGGTTTTAAGACGACTACTGGAGAAATGATTGACGGTTCCTCTTCTAATCCAAGCTCGAAATGTAAATCTATAGAAGGGGAAAACGTTAAGGGAATATTGCCTTGATTTATTTCAGAGATGTACTTTATTTGCTCAACATCTCCAGCAACAAGAACAAACATTGAATCATCATGTTCAATAATCCCGGTTTCTAAATCGATCCCATCGTAGAATAAAGAATCGGTGGTATATCCTTCTGACGATTGTACAGCCCCCAATAAAATGACTGCTGATATACCTATTGTTATTAATTTTTGCAGGATAAATTTTTTCATGTTACGTTGCTCCTTTATAGCTAATCGCGTTCCTAACAAGAGATCATTTCATGATGGCGAAATGATCCACGTGAACGGTATAAAATACATTGCGGTTTTCATCATTGCCTATTGTCCAAAACATCATAGTTGAAACAAAAATTTGGTATTAAGACAACGTTTTTCCTCATTGTAAATTGTTCACTATTTTCGATTCTCGATAATATCACAAGCCAAATTAACGTCATGTATTTGATTTCAACATCAATACATACATGAATATTACTTGTTATAAACTGATATAGAACAATGTGGATCGTTTGAGAAATAAAATGATAGATTCTTATAGACTGATGATTGTACAAACAGCCTGAGAACTTCTCGAAAACTTTAACAAGCTACATCTCAAACGATCCATAACTAAATCTCATGTTGCATTAAGGGCAGGAAGAAGACGCTGGACCCTTGATATACCCTAATATCCGTTCATATACCCAACCACTACTACTTCCTTCGCTTTTATCTGTTGTCGTGATATGATCGGTATGCCATAGGGTCGTCCCTCCCCATATCGTATACTGATATCGCCGGTATTTCCTGTATAACGGGATCGTCCCGGTAACTTGTGTGGTATGGACATAACCCAAGACCCCTCCATTTATACTTCCTGAAGTGACCTCACTTAAATTATCGGAGGTCATATGATCATCCTTGATATCCCTCCCGCTTGTATCATGAGATCTGTATATCTGATAGAGAGGTTTTGTTCCAGGAGCTTGTTTAGTATAGACATAGCCCAATCTCCGTTGACAGTCGAAACCTGATTCATTCGTACTCCTTGAGTCCATATGATTGCTCCAACCAGCTCCAACATACAATCGATAAAGCTTTACTGTCGGCACCGGTGTCGGTGTTGGCTCCGGAGTCGGAGTTGGGGGGACTGGAGTTGGGGTTGGGGTTGGAGGTATTGGAATTTCTGAAGAGACACAAAAACAAGCGGCTTCTACTCCACTCCACTCAACGAGGGTTCCACCAGCATATCCTTTAACATTATTACACCAGCGATAACAAGCACTATTGCAGTGCATAAAATTTCCATTATAAGGGCCGTATCGACCTTTGCATCCACCGTTTTGTTGTTCTAGTTCTCCTATTGGAATATTGCTAAACGTCTTTACGGCTAATGTACAATTACAAGGTTCTCCTTCCGGGCCTTGAGGACCTTCTGGACCTGGAGGACCTTGAGGCCCAGGCTCTCCATCTGCTCCTTTACTCATAATTTGTAACTGGGCAAACATTGAGGGAGCAACTTCTTTTCTTGGTTGAGGAATGTCAGCGATTGTTACTCCCAAATAATAAGGTTTTGGCTCAGTGAACCCAGCAGGATGAATAATTGTATCAAAAATGCCGTTATTCACTGTAACTTTCTTTGTTTCTTCCCAGAGTGGACCTCCTCCTGCAATGACGTCATAAATTTCAAACGTCATATCTATTTCTCCATGAACGGGTTGCAACCAATCTCCTTGCAAATAACCTCGATATTTAATCTCACCTGGCACTTGTGCGACACTTGTTCCTGATATAAGCAAACATAGTAAAAATATGGCAGCAACACTTAGATTTATTCTCTGTTTCATGTTCAATCCTCCTGCAATTATATTGATAACATTAATTTAAAGAGCAAATTTTAGAGACAATTTTAGAACGTACATATATTCACGTTATTCTTATCAACCTCCCTTGATTGTCTTCAGTCACTCTCTTTTATAGACTGATGACATTGACAAATGAACACACTTTTCATAATACAAAGACGTTGACTTTTGTTGCGTGTTCCCCCAAATTTAGAATATTTCACAACAAAAAAAGCCGAATCGCTTTTATCAGCAACCCGGCTTTTACTTTAGTCCAGGCAACCCGACGATCTTATTGAAGACCCGTAGCTTTCCGTCCCTGCCTCACAGCAGGTTTGGCCTTTTCAGGATATTTTAAGGAACAATGAACTCTTTATATATGTTAGTCTGTTTTTTTTACAAAAACTTGAAAACTTTTTTTAATTTCCCATAAAAATTTATTTTACAATGGGTTATCGCCCACGTTTTCAGCGAAAATGCCGCTGGATGTATTGTTGAATTTTTTTCTTACCATAATGAATTTTTGAATCAATACGTTCAACAGGAATCTCCAACATTTCACCAATTTCATTTCTATCATAACTTTTGAGCAGTAGTTTAAATATTGCCCATTCTTCTCGATCTTTTAATATTTCATGAATCCCTTGTTTCAGCATCCTATCAATTTCTTGTTTCTCAATATGCTCTTCAGGATTGCCATGCAATGATCTCAAAATATTATTATCTACGAAACAATTCTCTTCATCGAACGAAAGATGCTCAATATTTTCACCAGATTTTCCACATTGTTTCTTCTTGATCTTGTCTACACACAGATTTCGAGTGATGCATTGAACAAACGTCTCTAACGATGACTCTCCCCGATGCTTTTACTCCCTTTATTATGTCCTGTATGTGTTGCTGTATCTCGTCAATTTTTGTGTTCGCAATTTTATTAGCATTATTTCTATAGTTTCATGGACGATATCTACGTTTTCCTCATGAGCAAAACCAAAACGAGAGACAGCACGATAAATTTTGTCCCAAAAAAAACACGCAAGTTGCTCCTCTTCACTCATGGATAAAAGCTTTCAATGGTTTATGGTTTTTATTTATGCTGACGATGCTTACCTATCAATATAAGACGGAAATTATTCAAAAATGTTCTGAAAATACTGAAAAAAGCAGTCGTACTTTTGCTGAGGTCAATATGGAAACGGCCTATCAAGCCCAATGGAGCGTAGCTCATCCGGCGGACGATAGGTCGGAGCGCGTAGCGGTCTGACCTATCGACCAGCGTTCACAAGCCCGAACCGTGCCCTCGCGACGGGCAACAAACCGTGCCAAAATCGTAAACCGTTATGCGAGAGGAGTAGGCTGAAATGACCGCGCGGTTTGGGTCTTTGTGCAACGCTTTGTTAGCCATGTTCATGGCTATACTAACACCTGACAGATTACCTTAACAATTGCCATTCAAGATATTCAACGAACTGAGTTTTGTTGAACATAGAAAGCATCAGTCTAGCACAGCGAGATATTTCACTATACTCTGGTTGAATAGAGATCGTTTTTAAACATGCCTGTATTGTATTATTTTTCATACCAAGTTTATGAAAAATCGAGGCCGCAAAAAAGCACATCTGTTGATCGTCAGGATATTTTTCAAGATAAACTTGCAGGTAGTCAATTGTAGTTCTGTATACTTCTTCCTTCACTTTTTCTAAAATAGGAGGTGGAATTTTGATTTTTTGAGAAAATTTCTTAGGTATTTCTTCCATTGATTTTGTTGGAATAGGCATCTGAACATAGCCAGCTTCATCATCTGTAATTGAGTGAGCTTTTGAAAGCATTTCTAATGCTTCTTTTTTCCGATTTAATGAATTATATGCCGAAGCTAATCCTTGATAATTTTCAGGTCCGTTAGGATCGATTTTGATAGCTAATTCATAAGATTTTGCAGAGAGTTCATATAAACTATGATCGTGACAAGAAGCGCCTAATTGCCGTAACACACCAAGTATGTTTCCAATACCAGGAGCATAAATTCTTACTTTTTGCATCTCAGACTCTTGTTTAGTAGTTAGTTGTCTAAAAAAATCATCAATATCATCTACTATTTTGTAAGAAAATACATTCTCATCAAGGGAAAAGGATGCAAAATATTTGCTTAACCAACCTATCGATTGATTAGCAAAATACTGTGCAGAGTCATTTGAATCAAAATATGCGATTATCGTTTTTTCAGTGAGGTTGACAACTGCTATTGAATTTGGGATTCTACTAGTAAAATTACACATAGGACAAACTATTAAATTCACCTCTTCCAGATTATTTATAAATTTCGAATCATGACGAATAACTCGATAATATCGGGATTGAAAGGAAAATGTACAATCAGGGCAAGTGATTGTGACTCCCAGAGAAACATCACCGCTGTCATGATTTTTCATGCAAATCTTCAATGCATTTGCAAAGGCATAACAAACAACAGCGAGAGAATTTATGCCGATTTTGAGTGCTGCATTAGCTATTTTGTGAATCCCTTGCTGAATGAAAGTTAGCATCGTTAGTTCATTATGTCCAATAGCTTTAAGTGCCATCCCTCCAAGTGTAAAAACTTGCATCCATATTTTCTTTTCATCATCGGGTGTATTCTCCCTTTCAAAAACCATCAAATTTATATTTAGAAAATTGATTAACTCTACTCCAATTACACTCTCTAAATCCGAGATGAATTTACTCTTACCTAAGGTACGAATTAGCAATTTTTTAGTTTTATCCAATATTTCAGGTGAAATAGAATAGATGCTAAACTCTTTTTCTTCTACTGCACTATTACTAGATCTATTAGAATCAACATTTTCTGATAAGTATCCGTGAGCTAATTTTACAAAATATTCTAATGATAACTCCGGCGATAACAATATTTCAAACTTTGTCGCACATTTACTACATTTAAGTACACGACTCTTTTTTTCAAAATGGAAGATTGAATCTAGGCAAAAGGGGCATGTCCCGGAGTTAGTGAGAGCAATTCGCGGTATATCAATATTTAGTGGCAATTTGAATTGATTCTGACATTGAGGACAAAGACATAAATTTTCATTCGTAATAAAAAAGCGATTTATCTGTATCCCACACTTGGGGCAAACTGCACCATCATGTAACTTGTTGGACAATGATTTTCTAATCCTGAAAGAAAGACCACAGTGATAACAAACTAACCGTTCTCCATTTTTAATAGATTTGAATTTTTCATTAAACTCTTGGCAATAAGGGCAATATCCTTGAGATTTATCTACAATATTTTCAAATTTAGTCTCATGGGATAATTTCAAAACATGATCGCATGAACTACAGCAGAGTTCATCTTCTCCTACTAGAATTGCACCTATTAGAACTGCATTACATTGTGAACATCTCATAACTTTCACTCATCAGAGTTGGAATTTATATTATTCTCAAGGACATTAATTGCTTTAACAATATCATGTATTTGAAATGAAATAGTATGGATTTTTGAATCAATTTTTTGGAGAACATTTTCACCTTCACTATGCCATTCTACTTGTACTTGAATTTCATAACTATAGTTTTGGTTTGAAGTTAATTTAAGCTTAAACAGATCAATGTCACCTTTACCATAGACAAAAAAATCTTCAGTAATTATGTAGCTCGCCTTTTCAGGGGTAAGAAGAATTTCAAACTCAAATGGAACAAGTATTTTCCCTTCGCATGGGGCATGAATTGACTCACAAGGGACTGCTCTCAACACATTAAGAGTAAAACGATCTACAAAAAAAATACCATCCCCTGGATTGGATAAGGTAAACTGCAAATAATGACACGTCTCCCATAGATAAGATGTAACTCCTAAATCATTTAAAATTAACCTATTCTTCAGATATTGTTTATCTTGCACAATATAATCATTTATTGGTTCCCAAACTGTTCCAATGTCCGATATTTTTGTTGCATAACCAGTTCCTGTATCAGCAAATGCAGATGTAATTATACCGATAACATAGCCAGTTCTTTCATTCAGCAGAGGAGCACCACTCATACCTGCCTGTATATCAGCATGAGTTAATACAAGTGTTTCTAAGTGCCCCAAATCTCGTTTTCGAAAGGCTTCTCCTGTAATAATGCCATGTATTGGATGTCCACTAAATTCCTCAATACATTTAAAGCCAAATGACCACCCTGAGTCACCGGGGGTAAATTGACTACCTAACATTACGGAATGCTGTATAGCTCCTGGAGTTTTTAGAATAGCTATATCTAGGTTAACATCATGAGTTATGTAGAGCGCAGGCACAAGTGTTCCATTCGGTGGCAAACGGACATGTATACTATTTATATCCATTGGCTCTATAACATGCCAGCATGTTAGCAGATACCCATCAGAAGAGATAAAAAAACCTGTTCCATTGAACCGTCCATCAGGAAAGCTAATAGCTACGACACTCTGACTAACCTGCTCAAACATAGCTCAACTCTCCTTTTTAGCATTCCAAGTCATTGAAACTTTAAATGCTGCTTCTGTTGCATGTTCAACGATCACTACACCCTCTTTTGCACTAACTGTGATGCCAAACTCTAAAGAAATGGTATCTGGATTATTAAACTCTTTAGCTACTTTCAGAAGATAGCCAACAAATCCTTTGCTACATTTCGTCGCTAATTCTGGAATCTTATCAAAGAGTAATGCTTTTGCGTCATCTACCAAACTAACGTTTTTAAGACCTTCAGCGGTGGTTTCGATTTTTATGATACTTCCATCTTCGGTTCTTAGTTTTATAATCTTTTTCGACATAAGTTCGCCCTCCTGAAACTTTATAGGATGAAATTCTGCTTCCATTCATGCAATTTATCATCAAATATTTGACAAAAACAGAGCCGCAAAACTCAAATCTTCCTACGCATCAATTTGCCCACAGATTTTTCAAAATTTGAATAACGAACTACCTCCAATTAATGTCAACTCTTTTCGTACCTTAAAAAATAAAGAGTTGATTGCTAATTCTCACATTAATTTACATGAGAGATAGGCGGAGCGCTTATGCGCTTCGGCTGTCAAGCCTAATGGAGCGTAGCTCATCCGGCGGACGATAGGTCGGAGCGCGTAGCGGTCTGACCTATCGACCGCGCATCACCTGGCAACACCCGCCTATGATCGAAAGCGCCAAACGTAATCTTGCAAAGCTCCTTGAGAGAGGGCAGCCAGGGTCACTCTGCCGCGCGGGTGTTGCTCAGGTGAATGCGCATTGTTAGCACGTTGCCCTCTATCATGACAGATCATATAAGCATCTTTCTTCAGACCGTCTCTCTCCCTCATGACTCGTTCTATACCAATGTTAAAGGGGCTTCCCAGACATTCTTTGGATGTGGAGAAGTAGACTGAACCATGTGTCATGTCTCCAAAAGATTCTTCACCATATGGAACACATCTTGGGCAATGGAAATGCCCTGCTGACAGATTGTCCTATCGGCCTCGTAATGAGGTAACACACTGCCAAGAGGATATATTGAGGGAAGATAAATGGCGTCTAAAAATTCACAGTCCTCATCTGAGAGATCGATGTCAATGCCATGTTCACAGAGCAAATTTTTCAAGGCTCCAATACTGTGGGTTTTCTTGAGTGTGAACGCATGCTCAATAAACACGGCTTTCAGTGCTTTCTCGACGCTTTGCTGAATATGTTGCAGGCATGGATTAAAGAGGTGGCTGTCGACGAGAATGGCTGCTGACTCCAAATTCTCCTGGGCATACGTGAGCCATCGTGAACTGTCATCTTTCATAAATAATTTCTCCAGCTTCAATTTCTGAGAGAAAATAATTGCTTAGGCCATCGTTTGAAAGAGGGATAATATCAAGGGGGATCTGTTTGGCAATGCTGCGTGTTAATCGGCGATATTTCATGGCTAACGATAAATACGGCTCGTCACTATCTTGATAAATGGCTACATCAATATCCTGAGGCTCCTTCGAGGCCACAAAGGAGCCAAAGATCAGAATCTTTTGATTTCAGGTTCTGGTTTCAGGCGTTCTACTAACTGATCTGTGAGTGTCTTCTTGCTTTTTTCTGTGAAGTCCATAGGATTACTCCATGAAAGAGTCTTGCTGCCATAGTGATTCTTGAAAACCCCTTGTTCATAAGTCTCTTCGGGATATGTCTTCTTATTTGAACGACTTTGAACGTGACTCCCTCTTTTTCCATCTCAACACGAGATTTTCATAGTAGCATACGAGAAGATTTTTGTCAAGATGAATATTCACATCTATATTTTCTCATTTTAAAACGTTGTTTTGGCATTATTTTTTTATCATAACAATTTCTGTTGTTTGCTATCCTCTTGAAATTGGTTCTCTATTTTTAACCTATCGCCTGCTCTGAACCATGATAAGTTGAGATTGTCAAGTCAAAACCGTCACAACATAACTATTTAGACAAAACACCCTATTAACAGTCCGCTTTGGTTTAGGCGAGAGGCTTTTCTATGTATTTCTCTCCAACAAATATAGGTTATTAACTCATGTTACACAAATTTGACCGAAGTTGTCGATTCAGCCTGCTTTTTGACAAAACGTAATTCTGTAAAGCATGTTCGTAACGTTTTCAGGTATAAACTCTGCTTGAGAGCAAAGTAATTTAAGCTTGTATGCAGCTTGAGATTTTCAAGTTTGACAGACCCAAGCATCCCAGCGAAGATATGATTCCGTTGACTTCGTTCGACCTTAGTTGGAGATTTAGCAGGGGAAGCATTCTGCTTTAAGGATTTGTGAAACGTCTCGACCTTCTACCGTCTTTTGTAGAGAGTCGTGATGTCGGTATAGTCAAGCGCCGTGTCTGTGCTGATCAGATACAGTTTTCCGGAACTGCCGTCCTGGTTTATAAAAACTTGTAGGGTATAGAAAATAGAATTTCAGTCTATTAACACTTTTTACACAAGGCACACCCAACCTTAACCTACTGCTTCTGTTAATTCAGTGGCTTGACGTGAACGCAAGGATACAATAAAAGCATACCATGCTCCTACATATATAACAATTGCAAGCAATGAAAGACTTTTGATCCCTATAGCTAATGAGAGGGCTTCAAGCACCCCTCCGAACAATGCGCCAAGTATATTCGATCCAAGAGCTACACCAGAATTTGGGGTTAATCTAAATGTAGTTGCAAAAATTAATGCTGAAAAGAATACAGGAAGAGCTGTAATTATTCCCCCTATAAACGCGCGGGATAGGAAAGGCAGCAATGTTAAACTACTGAAAGGCATAACATAACTAATAAACAATGAAGCTGCAAGTAGGATGAAGAGCACATTGACATTACGCCACTTTGTCCTTGAGACGATGATATTCGCAAGAAGGATCATCACAAATATAGATATAAAAACTACTGAATTAACTATCCATGTCGCTCCAAAAAGCAAGGAAAGCTGAATGATATTCTTTGTCTCTACTAACAAAAAAGCGGCCCCCATGAGAAACATATGCCAATTAATCCCAAATTCTTCAACAGTTGGTTTTCTTATTGGGCGCAGTGAGATTCTCAACAAGAACCAACCACCAAAGAGCAGTATACCAAGTGCAATGGCGTATGCAATAGGAAATGAATGGGGATTCATATAGAGAAAAGGCCAATCATCTGTACATATTCCAATATCTGAGCCACCATATTTTTTATCCATAATCTTAATATCGGCTCTACCAGTCAACATATGAGCAAGACGTTGTTTTACATCTTCAAGCCCTGGACCAAATACATACGTAATACTGGAATCGTATTGTGTGCTTTCAAGAACCAAAGGTTTTTGGCCTGCTGCGGCGAGGATGGTATTGTAGAGACGTTGACCAAGCCATTCCTTCCATCCAACAGAAAAGTTAATAAATACGACTCCTTTTTGGGGATTCAGCAAACTCAATGTTTCTTGGATACTTTCTTTTGTATAAAGATGAAACTCTAATCGAAGCGATGAAATTGACGATAACGCGGTGTGAGAATCCACTAAACCGTATACTATTAAATCATATTGGGTTTTCCCTTGTTTTTTATGAAAATACGCTCTTGCATCGTTAATATTAATATTTACGTGACTTGACTGATAAGGTTTCTCAGAGTGGAATCGTTTCCCTAATTGAACAAGAGCGGGATCAATTTCCACGGCATCAATAGCATTGACTTCTGCTCGCAAAGCTGCCGCAACATCATTCCCAGTCCCAGAGCCAATGATCAGAACACCCTGTAATTTTGAGGTTAGTTGGTATGGCAAATCATAATATTGTTGACTAGGTTCCAAAAGAGCTTCATGTTGCCTGACTGATTCTGAGGATAAATTAAGTATCTTTTGATGGTAGTCATGATCAACACTAACGGTATAACTTCCTGCAGAACCTTCAGCATAGCTAATTCTGTAGTATGGAGACCACATAACCTGCTGATTTGTAGAATAAGCAAAAAAATTAACAGCAATAGTAAATATGCCCAGTGCAACAGCCCATATCTTCTGAGAACTTATATATACGATTATTGGCAAAGCAATCGCAAGCCATATCCATGGTGGAAGTTTCATGAAGGAAACAAAAGTGAACATCAGTGTTCCAGCCAGACTTCCTACGATATTTATCGTATACGCTGTTAAAGGGGGAAGATAGGCCATTGCTTCACCGAGCTTTTGTCCGATAGGATAAAAAATTGTCACAGAGCACCCAAAGAGAACAAAAACAATCAGAAAGAAAGCCATAGCTATGAAGAAAATTAGTAAGTTGTTCGGAATGACACCTATAAATGGTTTTACGAAAGATACCGTTTCCAAAAAGCTCATAAGATTAGGAGAAATAATACTCCCTGTCCATTGATAAAGACTTGGGTCTGGGAAGAATAAATGTACAAGTTTCAGTTGAGGAGAAAATGAAGCGATTACACAAATAATACTCAGCAATAGTGGAGTTAACATCGTCAAAATTCTACGGCGATTTGCTACAGCACATCCGACCCCCAAGCCTAAAAAAGCAGCCATCAATGGAAAATTTTTGAAATATGCAAAAACACGAATTTCAGAAGCTAACCAACGAATAAAAATGAGTTCAAGATAAAGGGCTAAAAAACTTACAAGTAATAAATTAATAACATACTTTTTGTCTTCAGCTGTACTTTTGCCAAATTTAAAAGAGATTTTTTTTGTCATCCTATTAATTCCTTTTAGTAACTACCACAATTAAATACCTTAACTCTGAATACCAAGCGTACACCATAAAAAAATTGTCAACAAAAGATTATCCTCAAAGCAAAAAACAGATAACATTTGTCATAAATTTATTTAGATACAGAAAACCGATATTTTCTAATTTTATCAAACGGATACTTTGTACAACGCCGATTGTTAGCGGATCATTCTTAGGCGAGCAAGATTCCCTTTTTCACGCCTATAAATTCTTTCCATCCTTTAGTAGAACATATAGCATATTCTCTTGAATTTTCATAAGATATTTATATGGAATATATGCCTTATTATATAAGCAATTATTTTAAAAATATCTTTTACTTTTACGGACGAACTTTTTGATACTCGTGCCCGATACTTGGCTCAAAATTGACGAGTCACAGTTGTCCACGTTGGAAACATTTCATCGGTCTTCTAAACTCAGATAATAGAGTCGTTCTTCATCTGACAGCAGATCATCTGAGGTATTCTGAATGGCAGCATATTCCAAATCACGATCGGCAGCTTTACTCCTTGGTTCCTCAAAAATAACCAGGACTTTGAACTGGATATTTTTCTTGCGGACAAATTCTTGTGGACAAGCCAAATGTCCATCTGGCAATAACTGACTATCAAAAACAAATGTATTAATCATACCATTCTTTCTCATATTTTGTTGGGAAAATGCGTTCTGCTTCGTGTCTTCATCGTCACGAAGCTATAAGTGTCATTTCACAACACTTCGCTCTTTTCGTCAATGATTTTTCTTCGCGCTTTCTTTTCTCTCAGAACATTTCAGTCTTTTTGAACATGTTCAGTCATGCAACCATGATTCTGTGTTGATTTAGATGATTACTACACCCGCTAACGACCCGGCGTCTGCCGCGACCACCCGCCCCGTACGGCGGGTGCTCGTCGGCAGCACGCACTTGTTAGGGAAACGTTTCCCAGTTCGCTTCCGACCGTTCATGCCTCTTCCAGAGTTGTTGTCGTCTCACAATGCCTCTCAGACGTTCCAACGCTGCGACTCGTGGAACGCGCGGGGTGGCTATCCCCTTCCGGCACTGGCGTTCAGACGACCCCGAATCTTTCTTCCCTCATGCCTTCGTCCCCTGGGAAACGCTCCATAACGACCGCTGCCCGCGCCCTGCTGCGAAGCACCGCCGCTGACACGACCGTGAAATGTTCATGCGGGGCACATGTGCGTGAAAAGGAAGCGCGCGGGCAAGGTCACCTGCATTTGCATTGTTAGCTATCCTTCTACTTTACAATAAGTTGTGTTGATAAGACTTTAAAATATTATCTATTCTATCAATGCAATAATTCCTTGACAAACACAACTACAAGTATACAATTTTATAATTTTCATAGAGTTTGATACAAGAGACAGTCACACCAACCTATCCATGATGTATCTGTATCTTGCAGTTCGCCACCCTTTGCCCTATATTAAGCCGTATTGTCTGGGTACTCGTCTATAGCTCTCCTATTTTTTTGAGAACGTCTGTATAGACAAATCGACTATACCACCGTCCTTGTTGAATCATGTCATCCAAGAGTGGTTTGACTGATGTAATCAACCCCTGGTTTTTAGCGATCAATAGGACTGTTAATGTTCCAATGACGTGAAGTCCTTGCGCTTTTGCGAGCCGATACCCTGTCCGTTCATCAAGAATCAACGTATCTGCCTGAAATTCTTTGGCTAACATGATGGCTTCGGCTTCTCCTCGATCAAGATCATGGAGTAAAAAGCCGATATATGGCGTTCCCTGAATATCATTTACCTGAAAATAGGAGGCATCCACTTCTTGAGACCCTGGAGCTTTCTTTGATTTGAGTTCACGATAGACCTCTCGTGGAATATGAACGGTTCCAAATAACTGCGGGAGTAACGCAATCTGATGTATTGTGGCTAAGGAAATAATCGGCGTACTATTCGAGACAACCTTCATACAGTCGACTCCTGAGGCAGAGAGGGGGTGGTCTTTGCACTGTGAATCATCTCATCAATGAGTGTGCCATCGTAATCAAAGATTGGTTCATTTTCCGCCTGAAGTGTTTGGATAAATGCTATTCGAGTAGATCCAGCAAGCTCCGCCGCTTTGCCTAAGCTTAATTTCTGCCTTCGATAGAGCCACAGGGCATATTGAAAGAGCATGGTTTTGGCAAACGTCTCTTTTTGCTCTTTCAAGGAAAGCAATATTGAATCATCTACCTGAAGTCGAATTTCTGTTAACATGTCTGTTATCCTTATATATTAGAGTCTTATCACTGTTTCTACATGAGACATGACACAGATTATACAAGCCATTAAAAATGTTCAAGCTTTTTTCATTATTTTTAGCCGCGAGGATGGCTGAGGGGCCGCAAAGCGGAGCATAGCGGAGTTTGCGGTCACCTGCCACCGCAGTCGGCTCCATTGGGCTTGATAGGCGGAGCGCGTAGCGGTCTGACCTATCGTCCTGTTTCAGACGCCCACACCCGTCCTTCTCGACATCCCTGACCTTGACGCCTGAAAAGGACCTGAAAAAAGGCAACTTGCCCAACCTGACGACGCGGGTGTGGGTCGTTCTGCAAACAATTGTTAGCACACCGTTGCCGTGTCGTGCGTGGCCTGCCGTTCCTCACCACGTTCTCCCTGCCTTGCTTTTCCTTCCCTCTCATGGAGTTCCTGTCTTGCTCTCCCGTGTCGCGTACTCTTCTCCCGCCCTTGCGTTCTTTCACGTCCGATGTGTGTCCGTCTGTTCCATGACCGCTCGTCTTTTCTGGGTTTATTATCAGCAAGAAAAGCCGTCCCTTTATAGACATTCGCTGTACCAATAGCTACATTTACATCTACACCCTACCTTTTCCTTTGCATACAGGACACTTAACAAGCCCTGAACCTTCACAATTTGTGCATTTCTTAGTTCCAATCAAGAAACCTTCATATGCTTCACCTTTTCCCTTACATTTTGGACATGAAACGGCCCCTTTTCCTTTACAGGTTTTGCACATTGCCATAGCATACTCCCTCTTCGATTATACAGCAATCTATGTCAATTATTTACTTTTGACTCGTGAAAAACAATAACCTCTGTAAGATCGCTCTACCTTAGTGTTTAGTAAGTTGAGTTAACTCTTTTCTTCTGAAAAAATAAACCCTTCAATAATTCTTTTCACTTGAGCAGAAGAATTCTGGGACTTCACGATTCGACTCTTGGACACGCCCAATTCATGAAACCATTTATACCAATACTTTTCAATGAGTTCATATTCAATAGGATTTAACATATCTTGAATATGGATCTCAAGAACAATAACTTCAAGATTATTAAAATCCTTCTCAAATGAAATAAATCCATAATCTTGTTCATCAAACTGCGCAAGTTTCTCTGGATCTTCAAGAAATTCATCCCTAAGCATATAGGAGGTTCTATTTTTATTTCGTGGCCTTTCATCTAATATCGATTTTTCAAATTGGAGATACCCATCAGTAAGAATAATCAATACATTTTTGACATGCTGGTCTTTATAGAGATAATTTTCAAGATCGTCTTTGAAAAATGTCCAAATATCAGCACCTAAAAAATCAGATGATTGGAGAGCTTTTGTATAAAGACGATTCACACTCTCAAGAAATTCACTTTTTAACTGTTCAAACTGTTTTGTTTTTTCTCGTAATGAAAGTCTCTCCATGTCAATGAAGAGTTTATCTCCGATTTCTAAAAATAGCGAAGAATATGACACAGGTTGAGGTGCAATAAGAATTTGAATTTTATCTTCAGATGAAAGATATAATTTCTTTTTGACCTGTTCGTCAAAAATGTCCATAAGACTTTGAAGAATTGCTATATCCTTCTTTGCCTGATGAGGGTGTTTTGAAGGGCTAATCCGATCAGAGAGATCCAAAAGAACTAGAAAATTGTATTGAATAGACGCCCTTTGAAGGTGTGATGCCTCAGAAGTATCCGTTGTGGATTGCATCCAATACACGAGGCCAGCAATTCCGAAAACTATACTGAGAATCGTGCCGATAATAATCAAAATAATATGTTTACTCATGATCTCACTCAAATCGCGTATCAGTTAAATCAGTTTTCCCCAAACTTCCGATCACTTCAACTCTATATTTCTCTAATTCCTCGTTTGTTTTTTTGATCTTTTCTTCACGCTCAGAAGAAGTATCATCACCATATAATGTATTGATATATTGTGTCCATCCGGTGACGAAGGTGTTCAATGTTGCAATCAGATCATCAATACTAATGATTTTTGCTTCACTATACCCAATTAATTTTTGAATCTCATTGTCGTAATTGCTATTTTGTAGTTCATACTGTGCGATTCTTTGACGACAAACCTCTATTTCCTCTTCAATGTGCGTAATTGCATTCAAACGTTTAGCTCTGACAGCCTTAATAAATTTCGAGTTATTATACTCTTCGGCCACATAGCCTAATAGCCCTCCCCAAATAAGATAGCCTGCAAATCCTGCGACTAATACAAGATAAAAATTCACATCATGCAGGACCATTTCAGGCTTCCACGCCATATCAACTAGGCCTGTCAGCACTTTTGCCTCGTAAATTTCTTGTGTGATTTTATAAGCAATCGCCACATCAGCCCCAAACACGAAAAGGAGAATTCCCCCTATTCGACTAAACCGTTTAAAGGCTGAACTCTGCTTTTTTTGAAAAAATACATACAAAAGGAAGCCGGTTGCTAAAAAAAGTATGGGGGCAATAATTGTAAATATCAGGCCATACATCCCAGATTTCTTTGCTTCTTGTAAAGCCTTAGGATCGAAAATCGTGTTGAAGAGAATTTGTAAATCATCACCAGACAATTGTCCTAATGTCTCTCCGAGATTTTTAAAAAACGCAGAATAAAATGCTGAAGAATAAAAAAGAAGAAGGTACGCTGTTAAAAAAACTAAAACAACTGAACCTATGGTAAAACCTAATGCACTGAATTCACTCTCAATCTCGAATTTTTCAGGCTTGGTTTCAATGTCGTGTAACTCCTCCTTCAATGCTTCAATTTTCTCCTTTTTAGGAGTAATGTCATTTTCAATCTGTTGGATGGCGGTCTTCCCACTCTTGATTTGACCTTCTAATTCTTTGATTCGACTCCTATAATTGTCTGCATTTGATCGAATTTTTTCTCGATAATCGCCAAAAACTTTTGATAAACATTTTTGGAGACTATCAGGATTCGCATTTTGGTTTCCTGCCTCCCTAAATCCCCATTTTCTATAAAAATCTTTTATTTGTTTTTCCGACATAATTGGATAATCTCCTCTCTTAACGTTTATATCTTATCTTGTATGAACAATAATTACGAAAAGCTAACGTTAAAGCTCAGCGGCGGCGTTAGCCGTCCGCTGGAGCGTTTTGTTAGGCATTTCTCCCACAAAGTAATCAACCTCTTTTTTGAAAAAATTTGAGATGTCGGCATCCTTCATAAGAAGGATGTCAAAATAATAGAATGGGCTTGTTAACTGATAAAATAGTAGACTTTGAATCGAAGACAAATTTACCAATGGATACTTTCCAATCAGGTTCCCGAAATTGTCGTATAGCAAGAAATAATTATAACCACTGCTTAGAAAGAATTTCAGTACCTTAAGGCAATCCTCCACATAATTCTCATTTCCAAATGCATCACACTCAAAAAGAATAACTGGTTGACCACTTGATATTAGATTTTTTGCACCTGCAATTACCTCAAAATCATGACCATCAGTATCAATCTTAAGGATATTCGCATCCTTGAACTCAGGAAAATCATTCAGTATAGAGTCTAATGACTGCCTATTCATTGTGACACCATTTTTCGCATTTATAATAGAGGCCGTGCCATGTTTCTCTTGTATCGTAAATGTTTCAACAGCACACTCAGATGAGCATATGGTGTTAATTATCTTAACATTTTTGTTCCAACTCCAATTAGCGACTAGATGCTTATGAAAACTGGGATTCGGTTCAATGGCCAGAAAAGAGTCCATTTTGTTTTTGTAAAAAGCTGCAACAGAGTCGCCAATGTTTGCTCCAACATCAATACATCTGAGATTGCCTTGTGTTTGATGCAGGTATTTACTAATCCTTATAGGAAGGCGGTCATAATGCTTGTGGGCCTGTAAATAAGTAGGCAAGGCATGAGACAGCGGGAGTTCCAGTTGTCTTTCATGTATGGTTAATGAACAGATTGGATCATGCGCAATCTTGACTATCAATCGTCGGGCAAAATTCCAAAACTTATTTTTAATTCCTCTTGACCTGAGAACTTTCTGGTAAACAAATGTTGCTATTTTCATGTTTTATCTCCTTTAGATGCCTAACGCTATGAATAAGCTGTTTGAAGCCCGCCCTTCTGAGAGCCGGCCAAGCTCGCATAACCACAGAACCTTTAGACAGAGGCGTTTTTTGAATTTACCCCAGCGGGCTTCAAATCAGCTTCATTCAATTGTTCGGTGTCCTCTCTCTGTCAAAGACATTTTATCCCTTACGCTGTTGGGCGATTAACCGATCATACATTGAAATCCAAAACCAGAGAATACCATCGTCACAATCTATTCCTAATGCCCGATATTCCAGACTTGCCCGGACAGACCAATACTTCCCAATTTTTTTGTAATGGAGCGACGGATGACGAGCATTCTCTTTCAAGAGCTCGAAATGTTTGTCAGCTTGTTCTTGGATCGCCCGCGAAAGCCTATCATAGCAGGCGCAGAACTGTGAAGATGTATGATGAATCATAGACGTGTCGTCGTTCCTTGACGATATTCTTCGAGTGCTTGATTCGCTAAGGTATCTAACAATCCTTGTTCAGCATCGTGTGCGATCTGCTCATCCCATTTTTGGTGATCAAGCTCAATAATCCACGCATATAATTTTCGAAAATCATCATCATGTAAGGTCGTCACAGCGTGTTCAATTTCTTGTAATGTTGCTATCATAGTATTTTCGGCGTATTGAGAGCTATTCTGCCCTCACCTCTTCTCTACGCTCAGTATATTTCCGTATTTGTCTATTTTTTTCTTTACACTTCCCCTATAAGATGTTTTTTGGGGGGTAAAATACAACATAATGTATTAGCATATTCTCAATTCCTCTTCAAACTGGTTAGCATACTGATATACACCGAACGCTCCGAATAAGCTTCTTGAACCCGCCCTTCATGCTACATCATATCTTGCTCGAAGCCTCGAAACGTTACTATTACTCAGAAGCTGAAAACTACGC
>PDWI01002241.1_pt1 | contig 29394 bp, 27 predicted proteins | sample 1430891 | NCBI WGS metagenome assembly PDWI01 (sample SAMN01162508, study PRJNA174530) | Oral metagenome, whole genome shotgun sequencing project. | biome: Marine environment; feature: Marine mammal; material: Swab sample of the gingival sulcus; isolation source: swab sample of gingival sulcus... | reverse complement strand
CTCCGTTAACGTCTTGAAAGAAAGTTCCTTTATATGATGAATGACTATTTAGTTGAATAACCTTGTTATTTGAGTCTGTTGGGAGAAGGAAATTATCATTTTTTATGAAACCACTAACGGTTTTATTAATGTAATCAAAATCCTCTTTTGGTAACTTAATTTCACTTCCATTTTCAAAACCGCTTTCTTGGATGTCTTTAATTAAATTGTTTTGAATATTTAGGTTGTATTCCTTTTTCTTTTCGTCATTGATAAGAATACTTATTTTATCAATTCTATAATTTGTTTGTACTTTGAAAGCTGTTTTGTATGAAGTATTTGTTCTTTCTTTTGCCGAACGATTAAATTGAATCTTAAAAATTCCTGATTGGTTATATGAAATAGTGTCTGGGTAAATTTGTCCCGCATCTTTAAAATAAGTATATGAAATTGTGTTTCCGTTTGTGTCTGTTGTTTTTTCTAAATACCATTTGTAAACTTGTTCTGTGTTTTCAGGATTGTCTTGTTTTGAATTTTCTGTTTTTCCAAATTCGTAAATTGTTCCTGTTTTGTCAGTTATTGTCCAAGTGTTGTTTGTGTATTGGTATTTTAAAAATGAACCGTTTTCAACTCTGGGTGTGTAAATTCCGTTTTCTTGCTCTACAAGCTCACCGTCGATTGATGATGAAAAATAGTTTTGAGTGTAAAGGTTGTTTGTACCTTTTTTGTTTATTCTTTGAATATATGGAATAGAGATTGACCAACCTTTTGCAACAATTGAATCTAAAGATTTGTCTGAGCTTTTGTAACTTAAAACAATGTTTGGAGTTAGCCCGTTTCTTCCTTTTGGAAGTTCGATACCATAGTTGTAGTTTAAAGAACCATCAAAATCAGAGATCTTGTGTTTTGCCTGATTTTGATTTTGATTTTCGGCTGAGTCTGGACTTGAAGCGCTTTTTGCTTGTGTTTTTGGTTTCTCTTTGTCGTCTTCTTTTGGTTTTTCTTTTTGGTCTTTCAGTTCTTCTTTCAGTTTTTCTTTTAACTCTTCTTTTTCATTTGAAGTTTCATCTTGCAAATCAGTTTGTTCTTTTTGTGTGTTTTCTAAATCTTTTTGAATATCTAAAACTTCTGTTGGTTCGTTTACTGTTTCTTGAACCTGTGTTTTTTGAACTCCTTGTTTTGTTTCTGTTTTTTGAATTTCTTGTGCAAAAACAGAACTTCCAAAAGTCATTTGAATAATTATTAAAATTGATATTAACTTTGTTGATATTTTTTTCATATATTTATTATTATTAAAAATAAAAAGAGCCAGAAAAACTGCTCTTTTTATATTAAAGATATTTTAACATTGTATTTGAAAACAAATTTTAAAATACTTTTTTGACTCATAATGAGATTATGTTAACAGTTTTTTGTGATTTTTGCAAATGGGAGCCCGAAATTTTGAGTGGTTTTTTCAAAAAACCATTCAAAATTTCGGGCGGATTTGAAAGTAAAATTTTATGATTAAAATTTAATCTTGATTGATTTTTTGTTTCGGCGTATTAAAATAATGTATAAAACAAGCTCGATTAAAAATTGGATTAAAATGTAATACAAAAACCAAGAAATTTTAAATTGTCCAAAATCAAAAACTTTGCCTTTATAATTAAAATAAAATAATAAAGATAAAATGATAAATATTTTTAATTCCAAAAAAATGTAAATACTTTTTTGTTTATCAAAAAAGTAGTAAAGTCCAAAATAAGTTATCAGAGTGATTAAAAATATATCAAGTTTATAACTTATAATAATTAAATCTAGTGGTAATTCAAACATAATTTTATTTTAGCGGATTATGAAATAATATCAATGGCTGAGATTTTATCTTTTCTGATTTTTCTGTTTGTTTTAGAAATGGCATTAACAAGTCCCAAAACTCCAAACTCAATTAACAAGTGAGAACCTCCGTAAGAAGCAAAAGGCAAAGTAGTTCCTGTAACAGGCATGAAGCCTAAGTTTATTCCAATATGAACAAAAAAGTGCACAAAAAAATACAAAGCAATTCCAAAAACAAGCAAGGACTCAAAGTTTGTCCGGCCGTTTTTGGCAACTAAAATTAATCTTAAAAAAATTGTTAAAAACAAAACATATAAAACTAAAATCCCGACAAATCCCCATTCTTCTCCAATGGCTGAATAGATAAAGTCTGTGTTTTCTTGTGGTAAAAAGTCAAGTCTATTTTGAGTTCCGTAAGATATTCCTTTTCCAAAAACTTGACCAGAACCAAGAGCGATATTTGACTGAACAATGTTGTAACCTGAACCTAAAACATCTGCTGTTGGATTGAAAAAAGTTTTAATTCTTTGTTTTTGGTAGTCGGCGAAGAAAAAATTAAATGCTAAAACAAAAACAACAAGTCCAAGAGCAAACAAAGAAAAAATGTATCTTTTTGGCACACCTGCAAAAACAATAAAACCAAGCCAAATGAAAAAGACAATCATGGCAGAACCAAAGTCGGGTTGTAAAGCAAGTAAAATAAAAATTATTAAAGAGTAAACTCCTGAAATTAAAAGATGTGAAATATTTTCAATTTCAACATATCTTTTGTAAAAGTATTTTGCTAACACAAAAACTAAAATGATTTTTGCTAAATCTGTTGGCTGAAAGGCAAAAAAACCTAAAGAGAACCACGACTGAGCACCAGAAAAAGCAGTTCCTATAACGAAAACCAAAAGGAGCAAACCTACTGAAAATATATAAAGAAAAGTAATAAAGCGACTGTGCTTTAAAAAGTAGATGTTTATATTTGAAATTAAAAAATAAAAAAGTATAGATATACAAAGTGAAATTAACTGTTTTTGGAAAAGTGAATTGTCACCAGAAAAAGAATAAATAACAGAAAGACCCATAATCGAAATTATGGTTGCTGAAACAAAAGAAACCCAATCTATATTTTTTATATTTTTTAAAAACATTTTATTCTTCTTCAATTCTTGGATATACTTCGATAATCACATCTTTATCGTCGATAATTTTTTGCCAAGTAAAGTTAACTTTAACTTCTTCCTTTTTTTTGATTCTTTCTACAAAAGTTTTTCCCACCTCAAAAACAACACCTTTTTTGGTAGACAAAGTTGCAACAACTTCAACATTTTTAACATCTTTAATATCTAGGTTTCTTAAACCTACTTGAAGCTGAGTTTGGTTGCCGTCTGTTTTTAAAATTTTTGAAGCAACTGTTATTTTCTGTTTAAACCTTTCTTTTTTTTCTGCTTGAACAACTGCACCTGTTGAAACTAAAGTTCTTTTGATTTTAATGTTTCCTGTTTTAATATGAGGAATAAAAATCATTTTCTTTTCACCTGGTTTTAAAACTATGTCTCGTGTTACATCATTTAAAACAACTCCTTCTTCATCTATGTTTTTAATTTTGTAACTTGCTTTTACTTCATAGTCGTAGTTTGGGTTTTCGATATATGCGACTGTGTTTGAAAATCCGTTTCCAACGTCGAAACTTTTAGCCCAAAGACCGTTGATTGGAACAACTTTGTTTAAACAAACATATTGACAATCTCCCCCACAGTCAACTCCTTCTTCTTTTCCATTTTGCAAACCATCAAAACATGTTGGTGGTTTGTTAGTAAATTTGTTTATATAGTAAATAGCAATAAGAGCTATTATTATAAAAAATACTATATAAACTATTATTTTTCTTTTAAATGCCCACATAATAATATATTATAACAAATATTTTTATTTAATTAAAATTTTGTTAAAATATAGGAAAGAAAATAAAATGAAAAAATATAAAATTAAGAATTTAAATGATTTGGAAAACTTTGCAAAAAAGTTTTTAAATTATTTGAAAAAAGAAAAAAAACCAGAAAAAAAAGTAAATGAAGCAAAAATTGTTTTGTTAAACGGTGACTTGGGAGCTGGCAAAACGGCCTTTGTCAAAAAAATTGCCAAGCTTTTAAACATCAAAGAAGAAGTCTTGTCTCCTACTTTTGTAATTTCAAAAGAATATAAAATTTTAAAAAATGATTTTGCAGATTATGGAAAGTTAATCCATATTGATGCTTATAGACTGAATACAAATGATTTTAAAAATATAAATTTAAATAATCAAGTTAAAGATTCAGGAAATATTATTTTTATAGAATGGTCTGATATTTTTCAAAAGAATTTACCTAAAAATTGTGAAGTGATAAATTTTGAATATATAAATCCAGAAGAAAGAGTGATTGAATTTAAAAGGTAAAGTTTAAAAAATAAAAGCACAATTTCGCTTCGCGAAATTGTGCTTTTTTGAAACGTATGTGTTATTACGTTGAAAAATAATTTTATGAAGACAACGAAGCTTAGCGCTAATTTTTGACGTTTTTATATGCCTTGAGATATCTAATTGGCACCAAGAATAAGGTTACAAAAGTTGAAAAAGTAAGCCCAAAAATCAAAGCAATGGCAAACGGGCTCCACATATTTGAAACGAAAATCAAAGGTACCATTCCAAATACTGTTGTTGCTGTTGTAATTAAAATTGGTTTTAATCTTAAAATCGCACCTTGAACAATAATTTCCTCTAAAGTTTGACCCAATTTTTCTTCTTTATTTTTCTTTTTTAAATTGTTAAAAGTATCAACCAAAATAATAGAGTTATTCACCACAATACCAACAAGAGCAATAAACCCAAGCATTGCGGTAAATGACAAATCTTTGTTTGTAATAAACAACCCAATCAAAACTCCCACAAGCCCCATTGGAATTACAGACAAAATCAAATAAGTATCTTTAAATGAATTAAACTGCCACATCAAAACCAAAATCATCAACAAAATACCATAAATCAAAGAAATCATCAGTTCACGACTTGAATCTGAAGAAGCTTCTGCATCCCCTTCAAATTTAATTTCAATACCTGCCTCCTTGAAATCTATTTCTTTTAACTTTTTCTCAAATTCTTTTTGAATCAAAGCGGTGTTAAATCCATCTTGAACTTCTGATGCTACTGCAATATACCTTTTTCCTTCTTGGTGACCGATATTTCTTCTGTCAGATTTAATTTCAATATCAAACAAAGAACCAACAGGCACATTACCAGCTCTTGTTTTAATTATTGTATTTTTAATACTTTCAACATTTACATTGTTTGACAAAGTATGACTTCTAGAATCTGAATTTAAATTTGTTTTAACGTGCACATCAACACTTTCCCCTTTCAAATTTAAACTAGTTGCCAAAACTCCATATATATTTGACCTTAAGAACAAAGAAAGTTCTGTACTTGTTAAACCTTTTTGAGCGAGTTTATATTCATTTGGTTTTAAAACAATTTTTTTAACTCCTAAATCAAACCCAGTTGATGCATTTTTAACTCCTTTAATGCTGTTTAAAATTTCAAAAGTTTTTAAAGCATATTTTTCTAAAATCTCTAAGTCTTCAGAAAAAAGTTTAACTTCAATGGGTGACCCTGTTGGCGGACCAGACTGAGGCTTTATAACTTCAATAGTTCCATCAGCATTAAATTTCTTTAACTCTTTCTCCAAATAAGCAATAGTCTCAAAAGAACTTTTTTTGTCTTCAATATTAATAACAATATTTGCTCTTTCAGAACTTGCAACACCCGGGTTTTTAGCTGTAAAAGCTGAACTTTGGCCAATGGTTGTTGTAAAAGATAAAACTTTTGGGTCTTTCTGAATAAGATCTTCAATCTCTTTTACTTTCTGAGAAGTTGTTTTTAAATCTGTATTAACTTTATTTTGGTAGTTAATAAAAATTCTATCGTATTCTTCTGGTGGGAAGAAGGCAGATCCAATCAACCCTGAAACAACAAAAGCTATCATTACAAAAAACAAAGCAATTGATGAATATCTGATTTGTTTCTGAATCTTTTGGTTACTTAAAACTTTTCTAAGCCGACTTATATATTTTTCAGAAATTTTATCAAAGACAGATTCTCTGACTTTTTCTGCTTTTTTGAAATTTCTAATTTTAGTTTTTGAAAAAATAATTAACAAAGACGGAATAAACGCCAAAGCCACAAAAAGAGAAATAAACAAAACTGTAATAATAGTTTTAGGAATTGCCCCCATAAACTGCCCTACGATTCCAGATAAAGTCAAAAGTGGCAGAAATACAGCAACTGTAGTTAAAGTTCCTGCAATAACTGGTTTTGAAAAAACTTGTAAAGTTTCAAATGCTGCATCTTTAATATTTTTGTGTTTTTCTATTCTGTCTGAGATCCCTTCGACAATTACAATAGACGAGTCAATCAAAATTCCAATTACCAAAATCAAAGAAAACAGTGACATAAAGTTTATAGTTTGCCCTAAATAAAACATTATGATAAATGAAATTAAAAATGATAAAGGAATAGCAAAAGCTGCAATAATGGCTTCTTTTGTTCCTACAAAAAGTCCTACAATCAAAATTACAATTAAAATTGTTTGCAAACCACTTACAACAAGTTCTGAAAGTTGTTCTTTGATATCATCCCCAAAATCAATAACCTCGATAAAGTCAGATTCTAACTGTTTTTCTTCTTGGAATTTTTTAATAGTCTCTTGAATATTTTTTGTTAACACCATTATGTTTCCTCCTTCTTGTTTTGTGATTGCAAAAACTACAGCTTGTTGTTTTTTCAAACCTCCTTTTGAAATTCTTGAAAATGTTTTTGTTTCTGACAAACCATCTTCGATTTGGACTGCTAAATCTTTAACCGTAACAAAACTATCTTTGTTGTTTTTAACAACAATATGTTCTAAAGAATTGTAGTTTGTAACATTTGACTGGTACAAAACAGAAAGGTTTTGTTGGTTAAACTTAATTGAACCTACCGGAAAAACATTTTTAGCAGAAGATATCGCTCTTGAAACTTCTTGTGGAGTAACATTGTATTGTAAAAGTTTGTTTTTGTCTAAAAGAACTGTGATTTGTCTTTCTCCAATTCCTGAAACGGAAATTTTTGAAACTCCATTTACTTTTTTTAATTCATTTTTAAGTTCATCTGAAATTTTATATAAATTGTTTAAAGCTTCTGTTGAAGAAATCGCAAAAATGTAAACAGGCTGCTCTGAAAAACTAACTTCAAATACAAAAGGTTCTTCTGCATCTTTTGGTAAAGCACTCCTGTTTTGTTTTAATATGTCGTTTACATCTTCTTTAATCGCTTTGGCATCTGCTTTTTCATTAAGTTTGATTGTAATGGATGAAACATTTTCTTTAGAACTTGAAGTAATCTCATCCACCTGCTTTAAACCGCCCACAAGCTCATTTTCCAAAACTTTTGTAACAGTGTTTTCAATATCTTCAGCAGACGCACCTAAATAAACTGTGTTTACAACTAACACAGGGATTTTGATTTCAGGATATAACTCTTTTGGCATTTGAAATACAGAAAAAATTCCTGCAACAAAAAAGATAAAAACCAAAAAAATTGTAAATTTAATCTTGTTGATAAAAAACATATTATTTTTCAGTTAATTGAACAAATTTGCCCTCGTAAAGTCCTCTGGTATCTTTAATGATATTTGAAATATTTCGGTCAAAATCGTATATTTCGATTTTATCTCCAAAAACCCCACCAGTTTTAACTTCACTTTTTCTTACTTGGTTTTCTTTAAGATAAAAAATATAGTAAGTGTCGCCCAAAACAGAAAGTGCTGAAAGTGGAATGATTGTTTTTTGATTTTTTAGGTTTTCAAAATCGTCTATTTTGATTTTACAATCAAAAAATTGTCCATCTTGGTTTTTAAAATCTTTGCTGTCTAAGTCAAAAACGATTTTTGCTTTGTTGGAACTGTCGTCTAAAACTTGTGAAATGGTGTTAATTTTTACTTCCTTGTTATCAACGAACGCTTGCGAGTTTTTAGAGATGTATTTTGTTTCATTTTGATCAAAAAATGCTTCGGCTTGGATTTTTTCTGTTCCTTTGATTTTCAACAAAACACCTCCGGGGGCAACACTGTCTCCTTTGTGTAAGTTTAAGTTTGTAATTACTCCATTTGAAGTAGCCCGAATTTGAGTTTTTGCTAAATTGTCATACGCAATTTGCAAATTAATCCTTGCTTGTTTGATTACATTTTGTTGTTGAGAAATTTTTTCATCAGAAACTTTGTTTGTTTTTAAAGACAAATTTTGGTTTTGTTTTGCAAGCTCATAAGCCTGTAAAGCTTGTTGATATGAAGATGATTTTTTATTTGGGATTTCTAAAATCCATTTTTTGTCTTTTGAAAATTCAAAAGGAAATTTAACCTGTAAACCACACCCCCCTAAACTTCCCGGGTAAGCTGTGTAAACTGTCTGTATTCCACTTTCAAGCCCTGAAAACCTAAAAGAACCACCTGAATCTGCGGCTGAAGAATAAGTTTCTAAAACATATTTTCCTTCTTTGTTACAGTTATAATTTCCAGAAACAACTGGGGGTAAATCCGTTTCTTGCTCATCTTCTGGATAAAATCTTAAATCGTTGTTTAAAAAAGCAGTGTAAGCATTTTTAACAACAAGTTCTTGTTGTTTTTTTAATTCTTCAAAGTTTTGACCTCTTGTATTTTCGGTCATATCTTTTAAAGCAAGTTTGGCTTGTTGTAAAGCAACTTTAGCATTTTGAACTGCTGCTTGTTGTTGCAAACTTTTCAAAGACATAATTAAGTCTCCTTTTTTTACTTTGTCATTGTTTTGTTTGTAAAGTCTTGTAATTTTTCCACCTGTTTCGGCAACAATATTTACAGTATTTTCAGATGAAATTTTACATTGATTTTCTAAAAATGGTTTGTCTACTTTTGAAATATTGATTAATTCTACTTTTTTTTGAACTTTTTGTTCAACTTTTACTTCCTTTAAAAAAGTATTGTAAACTTTAAAACCAAGCAAAATCAAAAAAATAACTAGAATGATTAAAAACCATTTATTTTTAAATAAATTTTTCTTCTTTTCTCTTTTCATAACGTATATTATATCATAAAAGATTGTTATAAAAAAAGAAATAAGTTACAATATAGAAATGAAAAAGGAAAATTTAATAATTGCATTTTTAATTTTGATTTTATTTTTTGTTCTATTTTATTTTTTGAAATTTCAAAATCAAAATTCTAATTTTGAAAATTATGAAACTTCCAATATTTCAATAAACGAGATTGAACTTAAAGTTTATCTTGCTGACAATGACAAGAAAAGAACTTTGGGGCTTTCTGGAAGTGCAAAATTGAAACAAAACGAAGGTATGCTTTTTATTTTCAAAAAAGAAGGTGTGCAAAAGTTTTGGATGAAAAATATGAATTACCCTATTGATATTTTCTTTTTTAATCAAAATCAAAAACTTGTTTTTGTAAAAGAAAATGCAAAACCTGAAAGTTTTCCTGAAAGTTTTGGTCCTGATGAAAAAATTTTATATGTTTTAGAAACCAATGCCTTTTTTAAAACAAAAAATAATATTAAACTTGGAGATATTTTTCAGTTTTCAGATTAACAGTAGGTCAAGGCAAGACCTGGGTCTTTTTAGAAAAAACAAAACAAGCTTTATTTATTTTCTGCTTGTTTTGTTTTTTAAAAAATTATTTTGTAATTTTATTTTTGATTTCTTCAATTTTTTGCTCTAACTTATCTTGACTGTATTGTTCGTTTTTTGACACAGCTTCTTTTAAACTTGCAATTTGGTTTTTATAAGAATTTTGAATTTCATGATTGCCATTATATTTTTCCAACATCTTTTTTTCAAAAACTTCGATTTTATTTAAAGCTTGTTTTTTATCAATCAATCTTTTTTGCTCAAAATTTATGTATAAAATCAATAGGGTTAAAAAAGCTACGAAACCTAAAATCAAAAAAATTATTACTTTTTTATTTATATTATTGTAATGCATATTATGATTGTATCATAAAGGTCTGGTTTTAAAAAGCCCATTTTCGCACTGCTTTAAATTAAAAAAGAGCGAAAATGGGCTTTTTAAAATTTATATATTTGTTAAAATATCCTTATGAATACAAATTATGATTTAATTATCATCGGTGGTGGAGCATCTGGAATGTTTGCAGGATGTATTGCCTCTGAAAAAGGTTTAAAAGTTTTGATAATTGAAAAAAATAAAGAACTTGGAAAAAAACTTAAAATAACCGGAGGTGGTAGATGCAACATCACAAATGCTGAATTTGATAACAGAAAGTTTTTAGAAAATTTTGGAGAAAACAAAAAATTTCTTTTCTCCCCTTTTTCAAAATTCTCATCAAAAGACACTTTTGAATTTTTTCAAAATAATGGTTTGGAGCTTGTAGAAGAAGCTCGTAAAAGAGTTTTTCCAAAATCACAAAAGGCTTTTGATGTTTTTAAAACTTTGGAAAAAATTTTAATTAAAAATAAAGTTGGAATTTTAACAAACACAAAGGTAAAGTCTTTGGAAAACAAAAAAAACAAAATTGTAAGTGTTAAAACTGACAAAGGACAATTTAATGCTCAAAACTTTGTTTTAGCAACCGGAGGTCTGGCAGCACCTTTTACTGGATCAACCGGAGATGGTTTTAAGTTTTTGGAAAAACTTGGACATACTGTAAAATCACCTACTCCAAATGTTGTGCCGTTGAAAAATGATTGCCAATATTTTCACAACATTTCTGGAACTTCACACAACAATTGCAAGATTACTTTTATTCAAAACCAAAAAAATATTTTTAAAAAAACAGGGAGAATTTTGTTCACTCACTTTGGACTTTCAGCGCCTATGATTTTAAACTTATCACATCAAGTTTTAGAACTTTTAAAACACGGAAAGGTTTTTGCAACTTTAGATTTTTTTCCAGATTTGGATTACAAGCAAACAGACAAAAAAGTTTTAAAAGTTTTTAATCAAAACTTAAACAAAAAACTTAAAAATGTTTTACCTGAGATAATTGAAAAAAATATTGCAAATGCGATTTTGAAAAGTTTTCAAAATCAGATTGCAGAAAAAAATATCAATGAAATTACAGTTTCAGAACGAAAAGAACTTTTAGAAAAGTTAAAATCTTTTAAAATGGAAATTACAGGAAGTTTAGGTTTTGACAGGTCGGTTATTGCAGACGGTGGGATTGTCTCAGAAGAAGTTGAATTTAAAAATATGACTTCAAAAAAATACTCTAACTTGTATTTAACTGGAGATATTTTAAACATTAACCGTCCTTCTGGTGGTTTTTCACTTCAACTTTGCTGGACAACTGCTTTTGTGGCAGTTTGTGATATTTTTGAAAAAATTAAAAAAAATTAAAAAACTAAATTTTTTTAAAAGAATTTTTGGAAAAGTTGAGAGGCCTTGCCTCTCAACTTTGTGACAGGCAAGGCCTGTCACAAGGATTATTTTGTGTGAGTTTTTTAAAATTTATGTTAAAATTGTCTTATTATGTATGAACAATATTTTACAAATATTTATTTGTTTCGAAAAATAAATAATCTTGCGGGAAAAAACGAAACCCTTGATAGTTTTTTTATTTTTTGTTCTGAATATTTATTTTATTTAATGATAATTTTTTTTGTTATTTATTTTTTAGTAAAAATTTACAGTGACGGAAAAGCTGAATTAAAAGAATTTTTTATTTTTTTTACATCATCAATTTTGGCTTATTTTGTAACTTTAAGTATTAAACATTCACTTGTGGCTGGAAGACCGCCTGAAGAACTTGATTCTGTTAATTTACTTATCAAATACAGTATTGGAGATGCTTATGACACATTTCCTTCAGGACACACAACCATTGCTTTTGCTCTTTTCACCTCGATTGCACTTTACAATAAAGCACTTGGATTTGTATTTTTGATTATCGCATCACTTATTGCTTTTGCAAGAGTTTACACAGGAGTTCATTATCCATTTGATGTTTTAGCGGGAATGTTAATCGGAATGCTTGTAACTTTATTTTTCAATCGATTTTTTAAAAAAAGATTAATGTAAATGTTTTAGAATTAAAAGAAAAAGCGCGAAATTTTGAAGAAAAAGCACAAACTTCGTTTGTGCTTTTTCTTCAAAATTTCGCGCTTTTTTAGTTCAAAAAATTTTCAAGATCATTTAAAATTTTTTCTTCAAAACCATTTTCGGAAATATCGTATTTTTCTTTTTTTACATTTCCAGGTAAATTTTGAAAAAACTTTTTGATATAAGTAATTTGTCTTTTGGCGTATTTTTGCTCTTCTTTAATCCCAAGTTTGATAAACTCATCTTGAGATATTTTATTATTCCAAAAATCATAAATAAATTTATAAGACAAACCAAGATTTGAAAAAATTTCTTGAACTTCTTTTTCTGAATATTTTTTTTCTAAACTTTTTTTCAAATTTAAAGCTTCTGTGATTAAACCGTTTTCTATTCTTTGTTTAAAATTGTTTTCAATTTTTAAATCTCTTGCTTCTTTTGATCCATCAAGCCAAATGTAAAAGATATGATAGTTTTTTAATTCTTCTTTGTTTTCTGGTACAAAACCTATTTCGTTAATAATTTCCAAAGCTCTGATAAGTCTTGGTTTGTTGTTCAAATCAATTGTTTTGTATCTGTTTGGGTCTTTTTGTTTTAAAATTTCTTGTAATTCTTCCTGACTTTTTGGTTCAAGTTTTTTTCTTAAGTCTTGATTGATTTGAACTTTGGGTAAAAAGTTTTTGTAAATTAAAGATTTTAAATAAAAAGAAGTTCCGCCAACAATGATTGGAATTTTATTTTCTTGATATGCCTTTTTGATTTCAGACTCTGCTTTTTTTGCAAAATCTCCGGCTGAAAAAGTTTCATCTTCGTTTAAAAAACTAACCAGTTTTGTACTTTTCAAATCTTGTTGATCAAGTCCTGAAAATAAAGGAATATTTTTATAAATCTGTCTTGAGTCGGCTGAAATTTTTATCCCGTCAAAATTTTTTGCAATTTTTTGAGCTATTTTTGACTTGCCTGTTGCAGTTGTGCCTGAAATTATAATTAGTTTATTCATAATAAATATATAATAAAAAATAAAACTTAAAAAGCTTTATTTTAGTACTCAACTTGCAATGCCCTTTCTACAATTCCTGCTCCTAGATACTTGTTGTGGCCGTAAGTTGTTAAAGTTGTATCTATATCGTTTTCTGCATCATTATACACTTTGTTAACTATAAGTTTTGCATAGGGTTTTGATTCTTGAGATGGATCTTCTATTTCTGTGTCTTCTTTAAGCTCCCCATCACCATCTAAATCATCTGCAAAAGAAACGTAATAAACTGAGATTGCATAACCTTTGTTAATTGGATCACAAGCTGCTGGAGTTGCAGGTGGTGCGGGGGGTGGAGGACAGTGTGATGAGTCTAGGTCATCGACAAATTCACTAGCGTCCGTATCTATTTCAAAATCAAAACCATTACAATTAAAATTCCAAACTATAGCAGGGTCGGTATCTTTTTGATCATAGTCCGTTTCATTTTCAGCAAAACCAAGATCGTTGTTTTCAAAATTTAAAGCACATTCAATCACAGAGTCTGCAATATAAAAAGCTCTTTGTGATTCTTTAATAGATGTTGAAAGTTGAAGTTCTTTAAATGCAATATTTGTAATAAAAACACCCAAAGAAACAAGCAAAGCTGAAACAACAATTGCGATTAAAATAACAAAACCTTTTTGATTTTCTTTTTTCTTTTTTTTATTCATATTACCATTTTGTTAAATTTGCACTTAAAGTGTAGGATTTTTCATCACCTCTATCTGAAGTCCAGTAGACTGTAACTTCAACTTTTGCTTCATATTCACTTTCATTACCATCTTTATCTTCCAACCTGTTGATTTTTACAACCCTTGAAAAAATTGTTTCTGTACCACTTGTGTTGTAAGAATAAATACCTGAATTTTGTAAATACAGTTTTTTGCTTTTATACCCATCAGCGGTAGTATATTCAGATATTCCACGATTTGTAGGATCATCTGGAGCATTTAAGGTATTTACAAAACAACCATGATTGGAACAAATATTTATGTTATGTAACAACTCCTCAGTTCCGTTGGTATAATTGCTTATTTTGTTTCCTGCTTTTATATTTATAACATATTCCAATGCATCTTGAGCTAAATAAGCAGCTATAATTTGTTTTTCAGCAACTTTTGCTGCAATTAAAGAGCTTGAGGCCACACTCAAAGGAGCTGCGATAGAAACCATCAAAATTGTAATTGAAATTAACGCTTCAACCAATGTAAATCCTTTTTCTTTTTTTGTTTTTTTATTTTTTATCATATATTTATTTTATGGTTCAATTTTTCTTTGGGAAACTGTTGATTGAATATTAAAACGACTGTCTGCATCTCCTTTGGTGATATGTCCTTGCAACACAATAAAAACTCTAGGTTGAACACTGTCACCCTTTTCAGCACCAACAACGGCAAATTTTAAATATTCAATATTAACATCATCTCCGGTTAATGTATTTTTTGTTGTGGCTCCATTTTTTGTTTTTTCGACTTTGATTTGACCATCGTCTAAATAATATACAACTTCTTCATCATCGTCAGATTTTAAATACAAAACATTACTATTAGCAGCAGAGGGTAAAATACAATCTTCATCGTTGCCAGAACCATCTCCAGGACTTGTGGCAGAAGAGTTGCAATTGTAAAAAGAACCTGTTCTGATCTCCCTGGTCATTGACTCCATAGCTAAATTTAAGTTATTTACAACAATTTTAAGAGTTTTGGCCTTTGAAGATGCTGAAATAATGGTGATCAAAGCCCCAAAAGCGATTGTTACTACAACTGTAAAAAGAGAGATGGAAATTAACATTTCGATCAATGTAAAACCTTTTTCTTTTTTTTTGTTTTTTAGTTTTTTAATCATATTTTTAAGTTAATTAGCAAGAATCTTTAATTGAAATATCTCCGGCATATCCAATACTTACACAACGACCGTAATCACCTTCTCCATCTGAAATTGTAATATTTACTCGGGAAGCACTTTTCTCTACTGTGTCATGAGTAGAACCTACTGAAACAATTGTAGCATCTGGATCTGGTCTTAAAAATGAAATATTAACACTCTCAACACTTTCTTCGCCACCACTGCTATTTATAATTTTAATTTCATGTATTTTATTTCTTCTTGTTAAAATAATCTCACTGTAGCATTCTGAACCTGAAGCACCGCAATTTACTTTATTGTAAATACCTGCTTCAGTTGGCACCTGCTCCTGATCCAAACCATCTCTAAATAAAACTAGTTTTTCACTGTCTTTTTCAATATAAAAACCATAACGATAGTTTGAGTCTGAAAAAGTATTTTTTGCGTTTGTATAAGTTCCCTCTCTTGATTCTCTGTTTATACCAAAAACTTGAACTTCACGAACAGCTAAAGCTGTTGTGTAAGCTGAATTTTCAAGCTCAACATCACGACCAAAGTTTGAATAGTTAAACATAGAAATTGAAAGCAAAATACTTAGTAAGGCTATAACAACCAAAAGTTCAAGCAAGGTAAAACCTTGCTGTTTATTTTTTTGGTTTTTAAAAAAATTATTTACTATTTTTTTCATTAGCTTCATTATAGCAAATTTTTATTAAAAATAAAATATTCTTTGGGTTTGGGGGCCCGAAAATTTTGGAAGGTTTTTGGAAAATGCGCGTCAACAAAGTTGACGCGCATTTTCCAAAAACCTTCCAAAATTTTCGGGCGGAATTTAAAACTAAAAAATATAATAAGAAAAGAAAAAATTAAACACGATAAAACTCTGCAAAAACTTTTGAAAAATTTGCTACTGCTCTTTTGGCTTCTTGTTGAGTTAAGTTATATGAAAAATTGTGAGCGATTTCATTTCTGATTTTGTGCCCTGCCCAAGCATTCTGCAGGGTTTGAAAATCTGAATTTTTCAATATTTCTCCTAGACTTTCTCCTTCGTAACCAAAATCAATCAAAGTTTCTTCAAGTAAGTTGTCAGCATCCATAACTGCCATTTTCCAATCAGAAGGATTTGCAGAAGAAATGTTTTCAATAATTTGCTTCCATTTTTTAGCTTTAATTACTTCTTCTGTTTGATTTTCTGTATCTTCACTGTAAACCGTATCGTAAATAACTTCTTCTTCTTTATCTAACTGTTCACTTTTAATACTTAAAATATAGTAAATTACTAAAAGTAAAATGATAAATAAATAAATAAAAGCATTTGTCCCACCGAAAAATAAATCAAAAAAAGAAGGCATTGATGGATCAATTGGATTTGTAAAAAAACTATTTAACCAACCTGAAAATCCACCAAAAGAACCTCCATGTGGCGGGAAGAACAAAGAGTAACCGTTTGAAAGTTGACCAAAACCTCCGTTGAACAAATCTAAAAGTCCAACTTCGCCATTGGGACTTCCAAAAGCACCAAATGGATTTAAAATAAATCCAAAAATTGATTTGAAAAATAAATATATTAAATAATATATAAAATCCCAATTTAAAATTAAATGCGTAGATATTACTTCTGTTCCGTTCATATGTAATTAGATTATACACTAAAAAAAGAATTTATTAAATTCTAATTGAAACCACAGCCAAACAAACTCCTAAAATTCCTGAGATAAAAGAAACTATCCAATACCTAAAAACGATTTGAGTTTCAGACCAACCTGATTTTTCAAAGTGATGGTGCAGTGGTGCTACTTTAAAAATTCTTCTTTTAAACACTCTTATTGAAAAAACTTGCAAAACTGTTGATGCTAAAGTTAAGTAAAGCATCACAGCTACAATTGGCAACAAAAAGACTGTGTCTGTTGCAAAGGCAATGACAACAAGAGCAAATGACAAAGCATTATACCCCACTTCTGTCATATAAAATCGAGCCGGAGAAATGTTAAACCACAAAAAAGCTAAAATTCCACCTACGACTACAAAACAAAAGGCGGAAATATCAAAAAGTTGTTTGTAAAATGCGATAAATCCAAAAGCTGAATAAACAGATGCCATAACTCCGCCTGCCAGCCCATCAAGCCCGTCTATGTTTGAAGTGGCAAAAGTTGCCAAAAAAACTGTCACAAAAAACGGAACAAACAAATATGAAAGTTCATAATATCCGTAAAAAGGAATAAAAACTTGTGAATAACCCAGTTTTGAGTAAAACCAAAAACCAATTAAAAGTGCAATGATTAAAACAAAAATTATTCTAAATTTTAACGGAAGTCCAATAAATTTTCCAATTTTGATATTTTTGATTGTTAAAATATCGTCCAAAAGTCCCATCAAGGCTCCTGCTGCAAAAGCCGAAAGCGGTAACCAAGTTTGAGACCTTGAAAGAAAGTCTATTTTTCCTGATGGGTTTCCAAAAATTCCGAAAGAAACTATCCAAAAAATAAAAACTGTAAATAAAACAGAAAAGACAATCACAATTCCACCCATTCGGGGAGTGATTTTGTCTTTCTTTGTTTTGTTAATAATTTCAGAAATTTCTCCATTTTTGTCATCAAGCATCACTTCTTTTTTATCATCGTTTCTTCTCCAAACTTTGTGTTTATACAAATACGACAAAACAACCGGAGTGATAAAAAGTCCGAACAAAAATGAAACGACCCAAGGAATTAAAACCTTAATTATATCAAGTCCTGCTAAGTCCATAATTATTTATTATTTCTACTATTTTTTAACAACATTTCCAAAACCTTCAAGAGCTTTTAAAAGTTCTGTTGGAATCATCCAGATTGTTGTATTTGATTGGTCAGAAGACAAATCGTTGATTGATTGTAAAGTTCTTAAGTGCATTGCACCTGGAGTGTTTGAAAGTGTTTGAGCGGCTTTCGCTAAGTTGTCTGCAGCTTCTCTATCACCTTGAGCTTTAATAATTACAGCTCTTTTTTCTCTTTCAGCTTCGGCTTCTTTTGAAATTGTTCTTTTTAGTTTTTCAGGAATAATTACATCTTTCAATTCCAAAGCTTCAACGTCAATTCCCCATTTGTCTGTTTTTGTGTCTAGCTCTTCTTTAATTTTTTGAGCAATTTCTGCTCTTTTTTGTAAAAGTTCATCCAAAGTTTTTTCACCAACAGCATTTCTCATTGTTGTTTGAGCTAGTTGTGAAATTGCGTAGTAAAAGTTTTCAACTTCTAAAACAGCTTTGGCAGAGTCCATAATTTTGTAATAAACAACAGCGTTGATTGAAACTGGAATGTTGTCTTTTGTAATAACTTCTTGATCTGGAACATCTACGGCTTTTGTTCTGATGTCTACTTTGTGTAATGATTGAATAATTGGAATAACTATTCTCCATCCTGGATTTTTTGTACCTGTGTACTTTCCGAGTGTGAACATTACCCCTCTTTCGTATTGGTTAATTTGTCTGATAAAAATGAAAAAAGCAACTACCAAACCTACTATAATAAAAATTGGATCCATATATTTTTTAAATTAATTATGTTTATAATGTTCTTATTATAACAAAAAAATTTATAAAATAAAATAAAAAAGCATTTTTCCTGGCGGAAAAATGCTTAAAATTTAAAAATTATATACTTTTTTTATAAGCAATGGATTCACTTTCTAAGTCCACATGGTATATTTTTGTTTTACCACCTGAACTGTCGATCATGTGGGCTCTGCAGAAATGTCTATTTGCCTCTATTGGCATAGATACAGCATCACAGAATCCAAAAAGAACTCCTGTGTTCAAATTTAGTACAGCACTAAATTCTTTCTCACAATACGATAATCTGTAATGAACCCAATTATTTTGTTGAAAATGACCATCTCCCTGCATTTGTGTACCAACTATTTTATACTTTTTGTTGTTTACAGTAAGATAACCATTTAAGATAGAAAATCCATCTTTTATAAATGCCATACCAAAATTTTCCTTACCTTTACTACCCATCGTTTTCTCCTGTTTTTTAATAGAATATTAACCTAAAATATTATAACATTTATTTTGTTTTTGTGAATCCAAAAGGTCAACCAAAAACACCTTGTGCAAAATTGCAATAAGGTGTTTTATTTAATCGACAAAGTTAGACACTCATTTTTCAGACTTTTAAGTTTTGTTTTTGAAAAATTTTAAAAATTAGACACACAGCGAGGCGACGAATGAAAAATATTTGAGGTGTACTTGAAGTACATTGAAAATATTTTTACATGAAGTCAACGAAGCTGGGTGCTAATTTTTAGAATTTTTTAGAGTGTCTCTAATTTCTTCAAGCAACACAACATCTGCTGCTTTCTTTTCTTCTTTCTTTTCCTCTTCTTTTTTGTTCATTTTGTTGATAGCTTTTACCATCATAAAAATAATGAAACCTAAAATCACAAAGTTTAATATATCTGTAATTACAACTCCATATTTTACAACAGGTGCAGCAGCTGCTTCAGCTTCTTTTAGAGTTTCGTATTTTCCACTCAATGAGAAGAACATTTGTGAAAAATCAATTTTTCCCATAACAAGTCCTACAAAAGGCATAAATAAGTTTGTAACAATTCCTTTTACAAGTGTTGCAAAAGCGGCCCCAAAAACGAAACCTACTGCAATGTCAATTGCGTTTCCTTTGATTAAAAATTCTTTAAATTCTTTTAACATATTTATTTTATTTATTATATTTATAATACAATTATATCTTACCATTATATTGCCAAAAACAAAAGCACGACTTTGGTCTGATTTTGGCCTGCGTGGTTTGTGTGGGGTCAAAATCGTGCTTTAGTGCGATGTGATTAAAAATAGAAAACCAAATTTTTATTTTTATTTCGTTTTTGTAAGTATTTTAATACTCTTTTTCAAAGATGAAATAAAGTAATCAATGTCTTTTTTAGTATGAATGTAAAAAAATCCTACTCTTAACCAACCAACATTGTGATTTAAATAATTTTCAAATTTTTCTTCCAAGCACAACAAATCGTGTCCATACGGACCTGCACAAGAACACCCAGCTCTTGTTTCGATTTTAAATTTTCTTGATAAAACTTCTGAAAGATCATAGCAGTTAATACCTTTGATATTGAAAGAAAAAATAGATAAAGTTTCTTTGTTTTCAGGAGTATAAATTTCAACATTTTCAACTTCCTTAATCTTTTTGAAAAAATATTTTTTCATTTGATCTTCATGTTTTGCAATATTTTCAAGCCCGATTTGATTTCTTAAATTATAAACTTCAGCAGTTTTGATAAATTGTAAAATAGCTGGAGTTCCTGCGTCTTCCCTTTCTTCTATATTTTCAGAATAAAAACAATATGATTTTGAAACATATCTTACCGTTCCCCCACCTGCAAAAGTTGGAGCTAGGTTTGTGTTGTATAAATATTTTTTAATAACCAAAAGTCCACTTGCTCCAGGTCCACCAATAAGCTTGTGTGGAGACATAAACAAAGCATCGTATAGCTCACAGTCTACATTTCCATAAGCAGAAAATGAAGCTGAGTCAAAAGCCACAACTGCGTTGTATTTTCTTAAAAGTTTTGAAATTTTTTCAAGAGGATTTAAAAGTCCTGTAATATTTGAAGCAACAGAAAAAGAACCGTAAATCTCACTTCTTTTTTTATTTTCTTCTAAAACTTGAGCTAGATATTTCAAGTCAATTTCTTTTTCTGAGTTTAAAGGAATGCGAATAACATCGCAAAAAGATTCTCTGTATGAAATTTCGTTTGAATGATGTTCAAAAGGTCCAATAAGTACAAGCGGTTTTTCTTTTACTTCTCCAAATCTTTTTTTAGTTGCAGGCGGAATATAAAGCCCTACAATTTCTTGAAATTTTTTAATGGCTCCCGTTGTTCCACTGCCAGCTGGTAAAACCACAAACTCATCTGTAAGACCCAAAGTTTTTTTTAAATCTTTGTGGGCTTGTGCGTAATACTCTGACGTAATCTCAGAATTGTGCGAAACTTTTGAGTGAGTGTTTGCATAAGTTTTTAAAACTTTTTGGATTTTCTTTTCAATTGGTTTGTAACCAAGTCCTGATGCTGTAAAATCTAAATAAAGTCTTTTTTTATCACAAATTAAGTTTTTCTTAATTTGGTTTATTTTTCTTGTATTCATTTGGTTGAAATTATTGGTTAAAATTATTCATAAACTGGTCCATTTGTTCAAAGTTATCAAAATGTTTATTTACCTCCTTTTCTTGTCCATTTATGTTTTCATAATAATGAAAATTTCCTTTAAAATAATCTTTTTGATAATTTTGGAAAGGTACTTTTTGAAGCTTTTTACTCTCTTTTAAACTTTCTAAATCAGAAACTAATTTTTCCAGATCGTTGAATGAAATAAAAACTGAAAAAAGAAAAATTATCAAACCTAAAAAGAAAGTTAGTTTTAAATTTTTTACTAATTCTTTGTCTGTTTTTTCTTTTTTGTCTTTTTTCAATAAAACAAATCCGAAAATTAAAATCAAAATCAAAAAAGACAAGTCAAGTAAAAATCCACCAATATACAAAAGATAAAATTGGAATAAGTTTAAATATTCAAAAATATTTAAACTTATTAATTGATACAAAAATAAAGCAAAATTATATGGGTTAAAAATTGCAAATAGGAAAAATATTGTATCAATAACTAACAAAAGTAAAGCCGCAGTTACCAAAAAATATCCAAAAAACTTTTTGAGTTTATTGTCTTTTTTTGTTTTTTTATCTTCTAAATTATTTTTTATATTATTCATAATTACAATTATATTAAATTTTAAAATAAATTCAAATAAGTTTATTTTTTATAATATTTCTTCAAAAAATTATCTTTAAATTCAAAAAAGTTTTGGTCAATAATGGACTGTCTGATTTTTTCCATCAAATGCACAATAAAGTGCAAATTGTGAATAGATAAAAGTGTCGCTCCTAACATTTCTTTCTCCCTTAACAAATGATTTATATATGCTTTGGTATAATTTCGACACGTATAACAAGAGCAGTTTTTATCAATAGATGAAAAATCCTCTTTGTATTTTGCAGATTTTAGAGAAATTTTTCCATTTTCAGTGTGGGCCCCGCTGTGTCTTGCCAGTCTTGTTGGAGAAACGCAGTCAAAAAAATCAACTCCATTTTCAACTCCTTCAAACAAGTCAATCACCTCTCCTATTCCCAACAAATGTCTTGGTTTGTTTTCAGGCAAAATCTGATTTACAACCGCTACGGCTTTTTTCATATCGTTTTTATCAAAAGACCCGCCAATTCCAAAACCTTCAAAATCCATTTTACCGATAAATTCGGCTGACTCTTTTCTCAAATCTTCGTATCTCCCACCCTGAACAATCCCAAACAAAGCTTGCGGATGTTTTTTACTATCTTTATTTTTCAAAACTTTTCCTAGCAAAGACTTTTTTTTGTCTTCAAGTTTTTTGTGTTCAAACAATGATCTACAAGCCCACCTATGAGTTCTTAACATTGCTTCTGTTTGATATTCATAACTCGCTTGAGGTGAAGTACACTCATCGAATGCAAAAATTATATCGGCTCCCAAACTGTTTTGTATTTGCATTGATTTTTCAGGAGTAAACAAGTGTTTTGATCCGTCTTTGTAAGACCGAAACAAAACTCCATTTTCTGTAATTTTTGCAATAGCACTTTTATTTTGATTGATTTTTTCTTGTTTAAAATCTGTGTTGTCTTTTGCAATTTTTGAAACAGCTGTTCCGAAAGCTGCTCCCAAAGAAAAAGCTTGGAAACCTCCTGAATCTGTCATCATGGGCCCCGACCATCCTGAAAACTTGTGCAGGCCACCTGCTTTTTCTACTATTTCAGGTCCTGGAGAAAAATATAAATGGTATGTGTTTGCAAGAAAAATTTGCGCTCCAAGTTCTTCTAACATTTCAACAGTTAAACCTTTAACTGTTGCTTTTGTTCCAACGTTTGCAAAAGTTGGAGTTTTGATGTCTCCGTGTGGAGTTGTAAAAATTCCTGCTCGAGCCAAAGTATCTTCTTGATTTTTATTTTTCAATTTTGAAATAATCTCAAAATCAAAATATTTTTTTTGTTTGTTCATAAAATGTATTTTAACATATTTAAAAGAAAAAAGTGTATTAAAAAATCCGTGAGGCCTTGCCTCACGGATATTGTTTTTCATATTCTTCTCTCCACTCCCTGAACTCTTGCGATGAAGCAAGTTCAAGTCCTTTTTGAGTGATTAAAATTTTACCCTTCGGGCCTATTTTTACACAATCTAACTTTAACAATTCATCACAAGCTCGTATCAAAAATTTTCTACACAAACCTGTTTTTTCTGTAATTTCCCTGAACTTTTCATCCAGTAATACTGAATTCAGAACAAGAAAAACTTGTTTTTTGTTTTGCATAGAAATACCTCAAGTTAGAAAAAAATACATTATAATTCCAATCAAAAACCAAAATAAAATTAAACTGGTTATCTTCATTGGATACACTCACTTATAAGCCATACATTATTTACCGCCAATCCAAGTGGTGTGATTTCATAATCAACCCCTCCATCTTTTTTTATTTCTTTTTTAACAAAACCTTTTTCCAAAAGAGAGGTAAAAACTTTGCTAAATTCAGGTTCTAAAAGCCCACTTTCTTCTCTTAACAAATAAATTGCACTGTATCCAATTGTAAAAAGAAGTAATATACGAAATTCCGAACTTATTAACGAAAGCTTTTTTGCATCACGGCAATCATATTCAATAAAACTTTCTTGAATTCTCCATGCTGAATATATCGCAAATCCTGTTTCGGTTGGTTTATAATTATAACCTTCTTTTTCATATTCTTTCTTTTCTTTTTTCAAAAACCTTTTTGCCAAAAGAGAGTTTATTGTTTCATAAAATACATCTCTTGGTAAAACAGATTCCCTTTTTGCAATATCTAAGTTTTGATAACCTAGAATAAAAAGAAAAAGGACCTTTACCTCTTGTGCTTCTATCGATAAATTTTTATTTTCCATTTTCTTTCTCCCGCAAGTATCTTGCCATTGTTTGCCCAAAAACCGTTAAAACGAAATCATTATTTTGATTTCTTTGAATAATTTTTTTGTATTTCAAAGCATCAAAAATTAAATTTTTTTCTTTCCTTGAAAGATATGTAATTTCGTCGATACTTCTTCCATCAAATAAAAAAAGAATGACATCCTTTTCACTGTTTGAAATAGTGAAAACTAATTTTCTTTTTGTAACCATTTTTTCCTCACTTTGTTATTGTTAAAAAATCTTTCTAAATTATACTATTTTAAATTTTTATGTCAAATTGAAGTTGGGGGTTTGACTCGAAAATTGGGCCTGCGTTTTTGGGGTTTGGTCCAATTTTCGGGCTTTTCGATATTATTTAAAAAACACAAACAAAATTTTTGTTTGTGTTTTTTCCTGTCCAACCGCCAGGACTTGAACCTGGGACCACAGAGGTATAAGCTCTGCGCTCTACCAACTGAGCTACGGTTGGTTGCAAAAAAAATTATATCACATTTTTGCATAAAAACAATAAATCAGCCCATACCAAAGTTTTTTAAGTATTAAAAAATAAATTATATTTGTGAAAATTCTAAATGCATTTTAACCATTTTGTAAAACTCCCCCTTTTTCTCTACAAGTTCCTTGTAACTTCCACTTTCAACAACAGATCCGTTTTTAAACACAAAAATTTTATCTACATTTTTAATAGTTGAAAGTCTGTGAGCAATAATAATTGTAGTTTTGTCTTTCATCAAAGTTTCCAAAGATTGTGTTACTTTTTTCTCAGATTCAATATCCAAAGCCGAAGTTGGCTCATCCAAAATCAAAATTTTAGGATTTTTCAAAAAGGCTCTGGCGATTGATATTCTTTGTTTTTGTCCACCTGAAAGTTTCAGCCCTTTCTCACCCACATTTGTTTTATATCCATCTTTCAATCTAGAAATAAATCCATCTATATTTGCGTTTTTAGCACTTTTTACAATTTCAGCATCTGTTACTTTCTTTAAACTTCCATAAGCAATATTTTCCTTAACTGTTGTGTTAAAAATCGAAATATCTTGTGAAACATAAGCAATGTTTTTTCTTAAATCATTTAAATTTATTTTGTTTGTTTTTACCCCATCAATCAAAACTTCTCCTTTTTGAGGATACAAAAATGCACCAATCAAATCAACAGAAGTAGTTTTTCCGCTTCCTGATTGACCTACAAAAGCCACTTTTTGTCCTTGCTGGATTTTGATATTTAAATTATTTAAAGAAAATTCTTTTTTATCTTCATTCTCTTTATCATTTTGTTCTTTTTGATCTTTGTCTTTTCTACTTTCATATTCAAAAGAAACTTCTTTAAATTCAATATCACCTTTTAAGTTTTTTACTCTTGTTTTCCCTTTTGAATAATTTTCTTTCTGATTTTTCAAAATCTTTTCAGCATCACCGACAATTGTAAAACTGTCTATATATACGGCAATTTCTCTTAAAATAAAGTTGTTGTTTCTGACAATCCAACCTGAATACATTACAACTGAAATCACTTCCCCTGCTGTAAGTTCGTTTTGCAAAAACAAATAAAAAACAAAAAGATAAATAGAAAGAAACATTATTTGAAACAAAACTGCAATAATTATTGAATTTTTAACATGGAAGTTTCTTTTATCTATAAATTTTTTCTCATAATTTTTATCAAATTTATTGTTTATATTTAAACTTTCTTTTTTCTCTTTGTTAAATTTTTTAATCTCAATTAAAAAATTTATTTTTTCTGTAATAAATGAAGAAATATTTTTTTGAACATCATTTAATTGTTTTGTTAAAAACACTCTCTTTTTAACTGTTGAATAAAAATAAGCTACATTTACAACAGCAAAAAACAAAACCACCCCTAAAACCTTATATGAAATTAAAGCTACAAAAAACAAAGATGCGATTAAAAAGAAAACAGCAGACAACAAGTTGTTTGTAGTAAAAACAACTCTTGCTATATTGTTCGCAGCCGAATCTGAAAGATAAGTAATTCTTCCTAAAGGATTATTTTTAAAAAATGAAACAGGATATTTTGAAATTACTTTAAAATAATTTTTCTTATATTTTTTGTAAATTTCATTTGAAATATTTTTCAAAAAATATAATTCAAAATAAACACCCAACAAATTCCCCAAAAATCTAATTGAAAGAAAAATACCTAAAACCACATAAAAAGAATAAACTTCATAGCCCAAAAAATCTATTTTTTCCAAATCTGTGATTGAATCAACAATTTTTCCTGTAAAATACGGAAACAAAGCGTCAGCAAGACCTAAAAGGAAAACACAAATAAAAAAAATCCAAAAATTATTTTTATTTTCTAAAAGTTCTTTTTTAAACTTTTTGAAACCAAGTTTGAAATTTTCACTTTTTAATTTTGAAGCTGTTTTACTATTTTTTAATTTTTGAATAAAGTTAAGCATATACTTTCATACAATATTTTTATTTTTTTCTTTCATTTTAACAAAAAAATAAAAATATACAAAAAGCGCGCAGACTTCGGCTGCGCGCTTTTCAAAACCCCCAACTAACCTTCTTCAGTTTGACTTTGTGCCTCACTTTCTTCTGAAGAATTTTCTTCACTTTCATTTTCTGTTTCGGCATTTGGATTTTGCTCCTCTTGATTTTCAGCAACCTCATTTTCACTTTCTTGTTCTCCCTGAGTTTCCGCTTCTGCGCTTGAGTTTTGATTTTCACTCTCTGTGCTTTCGTTTTCACCTTCTTGGTTCTGATTATTTTCATCTACTTGATTTTCGGCTTGACTATCATTTTCTTGTTCTCCTGAAGAGTTTTGGTTTTCTGTATTATCTGTGTTTTCTGTATTTCCGCTCTCTTCTTCAGTTTCAGATTCAGTTTCTGTTTCCTCATTTTCAGTTTCTTGTTCTTCTTGATTTTCTTGATTTTCTTCAGACCCTTCTGAATTTCCTTCTCCTTCTTCTGTTTGTTGGTTTTCAGTTTCAACTTCCTCTTCCTCTTGGTTTTCAGTTTCTGTTTCAATCTCTGAATCAGTCTCTATATCAGTTTCTGTATTATTTTCAGTTTCTTCTTGTTCAGAATCTTCTCCTTGTTGATCTTGATTTTCTTCCAAACTATCAGTTTCAGACAAATCTTCTAGATCTACAAAATCAGAAACATGATCTGTTGTTTTGAAAATTGCAATCCAGTTAAACTCAACATCTTCTTGCTGGACATCTTTGACAACAACATCAAAACTTGTCTTTGTGATATTTCGAACAATCAACTGTGCAAAAGAATCAACATTTGTAATAAGAACATTTGGTTTTTTCAAATACTCTTGACTGAACAAAACTTTAACTCCTTTTTTACCAGCTTTGATTTTGTTTGTTCCTGAAAAATCTTTTTGGTTGTAATAAACAGTTTTGGTATAAGAAACTATATTTTCAAATACAACTTTGTTTTTAAACACAAGTTCTTTAATAAAGTTAAATACACCTGAATTTTTAACACTTACAATAAGTTCTTCATAATCAAGTCCGACAGATTCCTCGTTCTCCAATGTTTTAACCATAGGTTTTTCATAATGAGAAACATTTACAAACACATCTACAAGTCCATCTGAATTTTGGTCTTCCATTGCAATACCAATTACTCTTCCTGAAGAAACAGCCTTCACTGCATAACCATTGTTTGAACTTGTAAGATAATCTCCTTTTTGAACTCCTCCGTTTTGAGCACTAAACTTTACAGGAACTCGTCCTGACATTGCAACCGGAACACCTTCTAAGAAGTTACCAATAACAACACCCGGTTTTGTAGAAACAACACCCGCTGTTGTTTCTTGAGCTTCTACACTAGACTTTTCAACACGATTATCTCCCACAAACACAACCACATCACCAGCTTCGGCTCCATCTGAATTTTTGTAAATTTCAGCCAAGTCAGCCCCTCCACCAATATATGAAGTTCCGTCTGCGTAAACATCTCCATCAGTATCTACTCTAAACTTAATATCTTTTGTAGAATCAACATCAGAAGAAAGTCTTAAAATATCAACGTCATTAGTGTTTGTTTGATTATAAAATTCAACAATCGTATCACCGTAGTTATAACCATCTTGAACAAGAGTATTTCTTGTAATTGTAATTTCATCAAGACCAAAATCGTTGTGCCACAAAGTTCCAGAAGGTGGCATCTGAACTCTAAACCTTAACAAAACATTAGACTGTCCAGCCAAAGACGTAAGAGAGATTGTCTCTTGATTCCAAATATTATCTGCATAAGAAGACGCTGGTCCATTTTGTCCATATTCTCCAAGATCGACCCAATTTGTTCCACCATCAATACTTGACTGTACTTTTAATGTAGCTCTGTTAGAACCACCACTTTGGTTCCAGTAGAAACCAAGCTCCCAATTATCCTGGCTCATGTCAATGGGATTGGCAGTCGTCATTAAAAATATATCCCCGATAGAAGTTGGGTTTGTGGCCTCTGTATACACATAGCCAGTGTCTGTTCCATTGTTAACACCAGCTGTTGGTCCTACATTGCTTGAAGGTGTAGCATTGGTGTCATGTCTCCATCTTCTACCTCCATTTGAAGGAGAACCGAGTCCTGAAGTCCCCACAGTACCACCTGAAGAATCAGTCACTCTAAAATTCCAATCATTATTTGAAGGATCAGTAAGTGTTGCGAAAGAATAGAGAGTTTCATTACTTGTGCCAACCATATTTGGACTTGTTTGAGTTGTTGCCGTATTTTCTACATACAAAGAAGAACTGCTTTGGTCAGCTCCAATTGCAACATTTCCTTCTGTAAAAATATCATCTGAATTTAAATCTGGCGCATCTGTTGTTCCCACTTGCAACCAGTCTGCATCACCCCCAGAAGGAGCATCAGAACAGACCCAGGCTGTTCCATTAAACTTCACAAATTCATCAGCAGCACAACTCAAACCAGCCAAAACATCTGTATTTACATAAGCTGATAAATCAACCGTTGTACCATCGCCTGACAAAGACAAAGTGTTTCCAGACAAACTCAAGTCTTGAATTTCATTTGTCACAGACCCATCAACTTCTGCTGTTAAGTAACCATTGTTTGCAACAAATGTATCAACTTGTGATTCTGTAAGTTGAGTATTTGTATCAATATCAGCCGAACACACAAAACTTGTACCATTCCATTGCAGTTTTTCTGTCCCTGAACAAACCGGTGAGTTTACAGAAAAAGTTGTTCCGGATAAAGAAAGTCCATTTCCACTTAAATAAGTTGTATTTGTATCATCTAAATATGAAGAAAGGTCAACTGTTGTATTCGCTCCTGTTCCATTTCCAAGTGTCAAAATATTTCCTGCCAAAGAAATTTGCTGATTGTCTGTGTTGTCTAAGTACGAAGCAAGTGAAACATTGTTTCCATTTGTAATTGAAAGTGTATTCCCCGCAAGTGATAAAATTTGATTGTCAGTATTATCTAAGTAAGGATTTAAGTTAACTGTTCTTGATCCACCAGCATCAGTTAAAATCAAATTATTTGAATTTACAGAAAAATTTGTTACAAGCTCGTTTGTTAAAGACCCATCAACCTCTGCTGTTAAGTAACCATTGTTTGCAACAAAGTTATCAACTTCAGCTTCTGTAAGTTGGGTGTCAGTGTCAACATCAGCCTGACA
>PDWI01002239.1_pt1 | contig 29399 bp, 25 predicted proteins | sample 1430891 | NCBI WGS metagenome assembly PDWI01 (sample SAMN01162508, study PRJNA174530) | Oral metagenome, whole genome shotgun sequencing project. | biome: Marine environment; feature: Marine mammal; material: Swab sample of the gingival sulcus; isolation source: swab sample of gingival sulcus... | reverse complement strand
CTGCTGCCAGTAAATTTTCTATTACCGTTACAGGTAAGTCTGCTCATGCGGGACTTGCTCCTGAAAAAGGGATCTCTGCATTACAAATTGCCTCTCGAGCTTTGGCAAATCTTACTGTCGGGCGGTTAGATGAGGAGTCTACGAGAAACTTTGGGGTTATTGAAGGCGGGGTTGCCTTTAATATTATTCCTGAAACAGTCGTTATTCATGGAGAAGTACGCAGCCATAGTGAAGAAAAATTTCAGGCGTATATGGAGGAGATTCATCAGGCATTTAAAGATGCTGTAGAAGAGTACAAAAGGGAGGGTGAAACAGGAAGTGATGAAGTGCCAAGATATGATTTTGAGCTCATTGCCAGTTATCCTTCCCTGAGGCTTGATGTTTCTGATCCTGTTATTGAAAGAGTTGCGCGGGCAGGGAGTACTCTTGCCAAAAATCTGGAATATGTTGTTGCTGGAGGAGGCAGTGATGCTAATGTTTTTTTTGGCAAAGGGCTGCCAACGGCAATTATCGCAACCGGTATGAGTAAGGTACATACCATTGAAGAAGAGTTGGATCTTAATGATCTGGTCAGTCTGGTAGAACTGCTTTATAGTCTGGCAACTGTGTAAAAAAGTGCATCCCTGTGCAATGAAATCGTTTGGAAAGCGAATAGTAGTGCTTTTATATAGTTGATTTAAGAGCGTTTATAGAACTGTGTTTTACAATGTTTAATTCAAGGGAAAAGGCTATTTCAATGCAACCGTTATCCTCAGCTATGCCGGAGAGTGGCAAGCCTCGTCATGAATGCGGCATTTGCGGAATTTTTAATCATCCCGACTCCTCCAAGCTCACCTATTTTGGACTTTATGCCCTGCAGCATCGAGGGCAGGAGAGTGCGGGAATTGTTAGCTCTGATGGCAATAATGTTGCCATTCATAAAGCCATGGGGTTGGTTCCTGACGTTTTTTCAGAAGAGATCTTACAGGGGCTTGCTGGTCATCTTGCCATCGGGCATGTACGATATTCCACGACAGGAGCGTCTACAGCAACAAATACCCAACCATTGCTTGTCCGCCATCGGGGCCACTGTTTTTCTGTTGCCCATAATGGTAACTTGGTAAATGCGTCAGCTTTACGGGCAGATCTTGAGGAACAGGGTTCTGTTTTTCAAACGACTATGGATAGTGAAGTTGTGCTTCACTTGCTGGTGCGTTTTGCTCGAGAGGGTTTTGATGCTGCGTTGGAAAAAACCTTTTCCGCCATAAAAGGGGCCTTTTCTATTCTCTTAATGACAGAAGATTCAATGATAGCGGTGAGAGATCCAGACGGTTTCCGTCCTCTCTGTCTTGGGAGGCTCTCTTCTGGAGGAAAGGAGAGCTGGATCGTTGCCTCAGAGACGTGTGCCCTTGATCTGATTGAAGCTGAATATGTGCGGGATGTTGAACCAGGCGAAGTATTGATCATTGACAAAAACGGAATGCGTTCTCTCTTTCCCTGGCCGAAGCAAACTCCTCATCACTGTATTTTTGAGCATGTTTACTTTGCTCGTCCGGATTCTGAGGTGTTTGGCATTAATGTTTACCACGCAAGAAAAGAGATGGGGAAAATCCTGGCAGAGGAGGCGAAAATTGATGCCGACTTTGTTATGCCGTTTCCGGACTCGGGTAACTATGCGGCTCTTGGTTATGCTCAACAATCTGGAATTCCGTTGGAGTTTGGTGTAATTCGGAATCACTATGTGGGGCGGACCTTTATTCAGCCAACTCAGTCTATGCGGGATTTTAATGTACGGGTCAAATTGAATCCTGTACGTTCTTTTCTTCAGGATAAGCGAATAATCATTGTGGAGGACTCCATTATTAGAGGTACGACTGGTAAGAGCCGGGTGGCTGCATTGCGGCAAGCTGGAGCCAAAGAAGTACATATGGTGGTGAGTTGTCCTCCAACAAAACATGCTTGTTATTATGGCATCGATTTCCCTTCAGTTTCTCAGCTTGTTGCCGGTAGTAAGGAAATAGAGGAGATTTGTGACTATCTGGGGCTTGATTCTCTTCATTATCTTAGCCTGGATGGCCTGGTTCGTGCTACAGGGATGGAGAAGGAAAAATTTTGTCTTGCCTGTTTTGATGGCGTTTACCCTGTGGCACCCGACCGTAATTTTCATAAAGATGCCCTAGCCTCTGGTTAACAAAAAAGATTTTTGATGATTTTTACTGAAAATTCCAGAGAATATCCTTCTCATTTCTTTGATGCAGGCGATGGATCAGATCCTTTTGCAGAGATTTGTGCTCTTGCTGTTGCCATTCATCCAGATGTGAACGTTGATATGCTCCGGGAGATTCATTACGATATCGTCGATACTTTTACCGGGAAGAGTCCGTATTTTAAGCACAATACCATGTGTTATCATAATCTGCGGCATACGATGATGGTGGCATTGGCGGCTATGCGTCTCTTGCATGGGCTTCACTGTGAAGGATATCAATTTGATCAATCAGCTCTCCTGCAAGGGATGCTTTGTGCCTATTTTCATGATGTGGGTATGTTGATAAAAAGAGGTGATCCCACAACAAATGCCTCCTTTTATATTCCTATTCACGAGCAGCGCTCTGCATTTTTTCTCAAGGAATATGTTGAGGGGAAGGGATGGCCAGAAGAGCTCGTTCTGGATACGGATGTTATTATTGCCTATACCTGGTTGCGGCTTGATCCGATAGATTTTCGTCCTCATTCAAAACAAAAGCAGATCCTTGGGCAGGTTGTAGGGGCCGCAGATCTTTTTGCTCAAATGGGAGACAGGTACTACCTTGAGGCATTGCCCTTACTTTTTCTGGAATTAGAGAGAGGGGGGCTGAATATGTATGAGGATGTAATGGCGTTACTGGAAAATACAGCAGACTTTTTCAAAGAGGTGGTGGAAATTCGTTTGGTCTCTACATACCGGGATGTTTTTGGGGCAATGCAGACACACTTTTTTGTGCAACAAGGAATTGATAAAAATCTTTATATGGAGAGTATCAATAAGAACTTGCAATATCTCACAAAAATTTTGAAAAAATGTCCAAATATTGAATGCGTAAACCGCTATTTACGCAGGAACATCCCGATGATTGGGTAGTGATTTCTGCTACTGTAAAATGCCGCTCAACTATTATCGTGTTCGCGGGTCTTTTCCCGTTTCAAACATTTCAAAAAGCTCATAAAAGAGTTTGCTTATTGTGCTGAAATTTGTTGCCGAGCCTGAACTGGCATAAGCCTTGGTCAATTCCATCGCCTTGGCAAAGCTCTCCAGGGACTCCGCCTGACTGTTGTTGTGTACTGCAGCTATTAACCGCTTTTTAATCTCTTCTTTTGTATCCATCTCAGCTCTTTTGTTGGTCTTTTTTTCTCATTGCGGCGGCTGCCGGGGTGATCGTTTCAAGAAAACGGCTCAACTTTTTTTCTGCCTTACGTATGACATTTGCCACTTTCACATCATCAATAGCACCAACAACGACGCCGCAGGCAGCACATTGTACCAGGCAAAATTTTTGACCGCTTTTATTGACGACAGGCACAGCTTCAAACTCACTATGTCCGCAGGCAAGGCATTTTGATCGTGCCATAGAGTTTTCTCCGCTCTGTTTCTTACGTCAGGGAACGCACTGTTAAATTTCCTAGAAAGGTTCTTTGTATGCAGTGTACTCTGTAACTGAATTTTCCTCTATAGTAAATTCGTTCAGTATCGTTGACTGGCTAAAAGAAAAATAGTTCGAGGAGTAAGTGGTTATCTCCATTTTTAGCGTGATAAAAAAAGTTTCACTCTCTGTTTGGTGAAAAAACATGACCGTATCGCTCAAATATGGTAAAATGGAACTTTTGTTTGTTACTATTTCTTCTACCTTTGTGCTATAAAATGCTTCATCATCGTTTTATTGAAACAGCTAAGCAGCAAGGAAAGGTTGCTGCCATTCATGATTTTACTACAGGGAAACTGTTAAGTTATCATCAGGCTCTGATTGCCAGTCTGCTGCTTACCCGCTTTATGAAACGTTTACGTACCGGTTGTGTAGGGGTTATGCTTCCTACTTCTGCTGGTTGTATTCTGGCCAAATTGGCAATTTTAATGACTGGGCGTGTTCCAGTGATGATCAACTATAGTACAGGTGCTGAGCATAATACCCGTTATGCTCAGAAAACGTGTGATTTTAGAGCGGTGATAACTTCGCGTGCCTTATTGGAGAAGATTGGCTGTCCTGAGGTTGCAGGGATGCTCTATATTGAGGATATGCTGGCATCTGTTACCGGATGGCAGAAATTGATTGCGGCATTTACGGCCGCATTGCCGGTCTCTGTCATCAAGTTTCTTGTTCATCACGGTAATATAGAAGATACGGCTGTTATCCTTTTTACCAGTGGTAGTGAAAAGGCGCCGAAGGCGGTACCCCTTTCTCATAAAAACATTGAGGCAAATATTGCTTCCATTATTCCGATCTTTAATTTTACGCCAAATGATGTTTTTATGTGCACCCTCCCCTACTTCCATGTTTTTGGCTTGACAGTTTCTCTCTGGCTGCCTCTGTTACGGGGGATGAAAATGCTTACACTGGCTGATCCTCTTGATTTTAAGAAAGTTTGTGTTTTGGTACGGGAGCATAAAGCAACGTTTTTGGTTGGTACCCCCTCTTTTTTTTGGGGGTATCTGCGTAAATCAGAGCAGGGAGATTTTTCCTCTTTGCGTATTGCTCTTGTTGGTGCAGATAAGTGCCCTGAATCTCTACGCCAAGGTTTTTTTGACAAGCATCAGATAACCTTGTTGGAAGGCTATGGTGCAACAGAGTGTGCACCGGTTATATCAACCAATACTTTGCTTTGTAACAGGCCAGGTTCTGTTGGAAAACCTATTCCTAATGTTGATGTACGTATAGAACATTACGAGACGGGTAAAGCGTGCGGTGTTGGTGAGGATGGGCGTATTCTGGTGCGCGGCGATAATGTAATGAAGGGCTACTTCAATAATTTTGAACAGACATCCCTGCATCTGCGTAATGGCTGGTATGACACTGGTGATATGGGTAATATTGATGCAGACGGCTATCTTTGGCATGTGGGACGGTTAAAGCGGTTTGTCAAGATTGGCGGTGAAATGGTCAGTTTGGTGAAGATTGAAGATATCCTGGAAAAATTGCTGCCGCAAGATGCTGCATGCTGCGTCGTTGAAGTCCCTGATGCCCACAAGGGGGCACGCATTGTTGCGGTGATCACTTCTGCCATTGATGAGAAGGCTATATTGAAAAAAATGGCAAAGGATCTTCCCAAGATTGCACTTCCCAAAACTTTTCTTGTTTGGGAAAGCCTGCCTAAAATGGGTAGCGGTAAGATTGATTTCCGAAAAATTACAGATATGACCAGGGAAGAGCTGCAGAAACGTAATAAAAAATAGTGCTTCCTGGAAGAGAGCAGTTTCTTTTACTCGATATTTGCAATATGCAGTCAGAAAAACCACCTGTTAAAAAAGTTCCCTTTTTGCGCAGTCCTCTGTTTGATATCCTCCAATTCCTTTTGTTGCTTGGAGGAGTTGTATGGCTGCTTTTACTAAGCGTTGAACAGTTGGAATATGAGTGGGATTGGGCAGCACTTCCTGACTATTTTATTCAGAAAAATGGGAGTAACTGGCAGGTCGGGTTACTTCTTCAAGGGTTGGTTGTGACCTTGCAGGTCTCTTTTTTCGGGCTTATTGGTGCATTTCTGGTTGGTTTGATAACCGCTCTTTTACGGCGAAGTGATTCAGGTGTTGCCCGTATATTGGCAAAAATCTATCTGGAAACAAGCAGAAATACACCGTTATTGATCCAGATTTTTTTCATCTATTTTGTTCTTGGCCCTGTTTTGGGAATTGGCCGGTTTGCGTCTGCCATTCTTGCCCTCAGCCTGTTTGATGGTGCCTATACCTCGGAAATTCTCCGTTCTGGAATAGAAGCTGTACCCAAGGGGCAGTACGAGGCGGCAAAAACTCTTGGACTTTCTCCGTTTGTTACCTGGCGGTATGTTATTATTCCACAGGCTTTGCGAAAGATCTTACCTCCTTTAACCAGTCAGTCAATTTCTTTGGTAAAGGATTCAGCCTTGGTCAGTACCATTGCCATTTATGATCTTACCTTGCAGGCACAGCAAATTATTGCCGAAACCTATCTCACTTTTGAGGTTTGGTTTGTGGTGGCAGTTCTCTATCTTGCCATTACCCTTTCCTTATCTTTTCTTGTTGGTTTTGTTGAAAAAGTATTTAGGGTCCCATAATGCTGCGGGAGTATGGGGCTATGGGCTGAATGTTTATTTTTTATGGAGGATGTTATGAGAAATATGTGGCGGAAAGTTCTTCTTCTGTTCATTGTCGTTATGATTCCTGGTGTAACTGCTGCCAATGCCAGTAGTAGCGTGGTGGATAGTGCAAAAAAACGAGGAGTTCTGAAAGTGGGAATGGATATCTTTCAGCCTTGGGCGATGAAAGATAAAAGAGGTAAGCTTGTTGGTTTTGAGATCGATGTCGCTACTAAATTAGCAACGGATATGGGAATAAGAGCTGAGTTTATTCCCACTGCATGGAGTGGGATTATTCCGGCATTACTCACCAGAAAGTTTGATGTGATTATCGGCGGTATGGGTATTACTCCTAAAAGAAAGAAGAAGGTGGCTTTTACCAATCCTTATGATTTCAGCGGGATGGGGATTGTTTCCAATAAAAGGCGGGCTGCCGGGATGAATAGCTTGGAGGCATTCAATAACGAGGATGTGGAGATTGCTGTTAAGCTTGGTACTACTGCTGTTACTGCTGCCAGAAAGTTCTTCCCAAAAGCAAAATTACGTTTATTTGACACTGAGCCGGCGGCGTATCAGGAATTGCGTAATGGCAAAGTTCATGCGGTGGTGGGAACTGCTCCCAAACCTGCTTTTGAAGCGGTGGAGTATAGCGATATTCTCTTCTCTCCAATTCAGGGAACATTTACAAAGGAACCGATCGGTTTTGCTCTGCGTAAGAAAGATACTGCGTCTATTGCTTTTTTCAACGACTGGATTGCTAAAAATAAAGAGTGGCTGAAAGAACGGCATCACTACTGGTTTGAAACATTGGATTGGCAGCCTCAGGTACAATAGTACGATAGAATCTCTTCTGCTGGTGCCTATGTTGAACATCAGCAGAAAATGCTACTATCCTTTCTCCTCAATCGCGTATATTTCTGCAGAATAATGACCAGGCGGCAAATAAAAATAACTGATATTACACTTCTTCTTATTGTTCTCATCTTTCTGGGAGTTTTCTTTTTCCGGCTGTTTTTTTCGTTGAATTATCATTGGAATTGGCAGTCAATTTCGAGCTATATTCTGCAGCCTGCAGAAGATGGACATGGAATGCGCCCAGGGTTGTTGTTGGAGGGGCTGCTGATAACTTTGCGTATAAGTTTTTATGGTATGGTTATTGCGTTGTTAACAGGGTTTCCTGTTGCCCTGTTTCGAATATCATCGCGCCTCTTTTTTCGTATGACCGGTCGATTCTATATTGAGGTTGTTCGCAATCTTCCTGCCCTGGTTCTTGTTTTTATCTTCTATTACTTTATCAGTGATCAGGTTCTTGCTCCCTTGGAACTTGAGGATAAGATTCGTCAGTGTGATGAAGAAACCCAGCAGATTCTTACCCTCTTTTTTGCCCGGCCCGGCCTTATTATTCAGTTTCTCTCCGGGGTTTTTACCCTTGGCCTCTTTCAAGGAGCGTATGTTGCGGAAATTATTCGAGGTGGTATTGAATCAGTACCTCATGGCCAGTGGGAAGCGGGTTCTGCTTTGGGGCTCCCTTACTGGCAGCAGCTTTACCGTATTATTTTACCGCAGGCTATGCGGATAATGCTGCCGCAGTTGGCAAATGAATTTATCAACACCATAAAGTGGTCGTCTATTGTTTCCATTATTTCTATTCAGGAACTAACCTATGATGGAATGCAGGTGATTGCTTCAACGGGGGCGACCATTGAGGTGTGGTTGGTTGTTGCCGGTATTTATCTTGTGCTCTGTTTACTCCTTTCTCAGGGAGTGCGTCGCCTTGAGCTGCGCTATGGTGTGAAGTAATATGAATCCCGCCAGAATGCCAGCTTCTCCTTTTGCTATTTGCAATATTCGGCTCTTTATTATTTTTCGTTGTTTTTTTAATGCCCGGTTTTATTACCCGGTTTTTACTATTCTATTTCTTGACTATGGTCTAAATCTTGAGCAATTTTCTCTTTTAAATACTGTCTGGGCAATAACTATTGTTTGCACGGAAGTCCCTTCTGGTGCATTGGCTGATATCTTTGGGCGCAAATATCTCATCGTGATTACAGCGTTTTTAATGACTCTTGAGATGGCTCTTCTTGCCTTTGTCCCTTTGGGGGATACTGATCTTATTTTTTGGGCATTTTTACTCAATCGTATTTTCAGTGGTTTGGCTGAAGCGATGGCAAGTGGTGCTGATGAGGCCATTGCCTATGATAGTTTGGTGGAATCGGGCATGAAACAGTATTGGCCGGAAGTACTCTCAACCCAGTATCGATTTCAGGCGGCGGCTTCGGTCATTACCCTTACACTGGGGGCTCTCGTTTATTCACCGCAGATGGTTAATGGTGCGCTTCAATTTTTGGGGCTGAATATGGATTTGCCGCAACAGATAACCATGCGGTTTCCTATCTATCTTACGCTTCTCTTTGCTCTTCTCGCTCTATTTTGTTCTCTACAGATGAGAGAGACGGGAAGGGAAAAAAAGAAAGAGGCGTTTTCTGTCATGGCCGCCACTCGTAAGATTTTTGGGGCGATAAGCTGGATTGTGAAAACACCATTTGCCTTTTTTATCATCCTTTTTGGTATGTGCTGCGATCATGCACTACGGTTAATTGCAACTTTTTCCAGTCAGTATTTTCGCAGTATTGATCTTCCTGATGCCAGTTTTGGGGCTCTTGGAGCCTGTATGTCTCTTTTGGGTCTGATAATTCCAAAGATTGCTGAAAAGATGGTTCGCCATAATTCCCCTCAAACAAATGTTTTTATGTTGGCGGGAATGACACTTTTTTCCCTTGTCGGTCTTGCTGGATTTTTCCCCTGGTGGGGGATTTTTTTTGTTGGTACAACGTTTTCTACCATGACTTTTATCTCCTTTTTTACCAGCAGTTATTTGAATGCTATTACTGATTCATATCAGCGGGCAACGGTTCTTAGTTTTAAGGGACTAGCCTTTAATCTGGCTTATGGTGCTGTCGGCTTCTTTTTTGCTCTGCTACTTAATCATCTGCGAAATCCTTTGCAGCACCTACATCCATCCTGGTCTGCGCAGCAGATAGAACAACACTCCTTTATTGCCGCAATCGGTTGGTTACCATATTATATGGCATTTTTTTTGGCGGTATTGATGATTTTGGCTCGTTATTTATTGAAAGATGAGCATTTTCCTCAACTCTCCTTAGACTCTACTCAAGAGAGAAAGTAATGACGGAACTTGTTTCAATCCATGGGGGGCATAGCGGCCAGTTTTGTCTCCATGCTCAAGATAGTCTGGAAGAGATTGTCTGTGCCTATATTGCTCAAGGATTTTCTTGGGTCGGCATTACAGAGCATGCTCCGCCTGAAACGGATGAGTTGATGTATGATGATCAGCAAAAAGCTGGGAATACGGCGGAAGGTTTGTATGATCTTTTTGCTGCATATATGGATGAATGTTTACGGTTGCAGAAGAAATACAGCGACAAGATAACACTTTTTGCTGCGCTGGAAAGTGAGAGCTGTGGGAACTATCAAAATTATATTCCTCAGCTTGTAAAAGAGTTTCAGCCGCAATATGTTGTTGGTTCTGTGCATCATGTGGAGGAGATAAATTTTGATTACTCTCCGGCGTTCTACCAGCGGGCAGTGGAGAAGATTGGAGGGTTAACGAGACTGTATGCTGCCTATTTTGACCTACAGTATGAGATGATTGAAACTCTTCAGCCCGCAGTTATTGGTCATTTCGATTTGATAAGAATCTTTGATCTCAATTATCAGCAGCAGTGGAAAAAAACGGAGATTTGGCAACGAATCATTCGTAATCTTGAATTAATAGAGAAGCTAGGAGCAATTCTGGATTACAACCAGCGCGCCTTATTGAAAGGCGCACCTGAACCCTACCCTTCCAAGCCCATTTTGACGTTGGCTAAAGAGATGAATATCGCCGTCGTCCCTGGAGATGACAGCCATAGTATTGCATCAGCCGGTTGTTTTATTAAAGAAGCTGGCGACACCTTGGGGAAGCTGGGATTTCCCGTGCAATGGAAGAAGCCTATATAATTAACTTATGATACGTTTCTTATTCTCCTTTATCTCAAATTTTCTTCTCCTGCGTAGGAATTGAACCGGCTGGATAACATTTTTGCAGCGTATCGATAGTTATAGGCTTGGAGAAGAAGTAGCCCTGCAGCAGTTCACAATTATGCTCTTTTAGCCAATTCACATGCTCCTGTGTTTCAACCCCTTCGGCAACAACACGTAATTTCTTGGCGGCACTCACAGCAAGAATTGATTTAATAAGTGATTCTGTTTGATTGTTACTGAACATATTTATGACAAAACTTCTATCAATTTTGAGCTCTTTTATCGGCAGGTGGTGTACATGAGTGAGAGACGATGCCCCTGTACCAAAATCATCCAGAGAAATATCGAAACCGAGGGAATCAAGTTTTTCCAGTATTGGCGTAACTTCTTCTACATCTGTGATAAGAAGATTTTCCGTAATTTCAAGGGTTATACGTTCAGGGGTAATACCTGTTTCTTTGACGATTCGCTGTATTTCCGGAACAAAATTACTATGCAGGAGTTGTCTTGGTGATATGTTTATGGAGAGGTTAACGGTATTTTCACCGTTTGTGATCCAGTGCATAATGTCTCCGCAGGCCTTGCGGAAAATATAATAGCCGAGGGGGAGGATAAAACCATTTTTTTCGGCAACCGGGATAAATTCATCTGGAGACACAATGCCTAACTCTTCACTTGTCCAGCGGCACAGAGCCTCAACCGCATAAATTTCACCACTTCTACAATCAACTTGAGGTTGATAAACAAGGTGAATTTCATTGTTTGACAACGATGTAACAAGAGCTCTTTCAAGCACACTGTCTCGTTGAAGAATCTTCTCTATGCCGGAGTTATAGCAGCTATAACGGTTTTTTCCCTCGCTCTTTGCCCGGAAGAGCATAATATTTGCTTTTCTTAATAATTCATTAATGGAACTTCTGAAACTGCCGGTGTAGACAGCACCAATTGCGCAGGTAACATAGATTTTTTCCTTAGCAATAAAAAATGGTTCAAGTAAAGCTGTTCTTACGGCAGATATTTCGGTAGAAACATCTATTTCGCCGAGTTCACATGGGATAACTTTCTCAAAATAGAGGAGAAATTCGTCTCCTGCTACACGGCATAAATGAGAGTCATCTGCAACTATCTCCTTGAGTCGTGTGACGATTTGGCAGAGGAGTTGGTCTCCAATCTTATGGTTGAAGCGTTCATTTATTGTGCTGAAATCATCAATATCAATATTAAGAACAGTAAGCGTCTTTCCTGCTCTGACTTCTGCTTCCACTTGTGAAATAAAAGCACTTCTGTTGGGTAAATCTGTGAGGTTGTCTAACATCATTCTTTGGTGAAGACCGTTACTCATTTGCTGGCTGAGATAAAATGCCAACCATATAACAAACCCCATAATGACGAGACAACCAATAAGAAGCTGCAACAGGTCAATCATACTCTGTTGTTTTATGATGGAAATTTTATTGCTAAGTAAACTTATCAGAGTTGTGTCTGTTTGTATTGCTCCTATAATCCAGTCACATTCGGGAATAGTTTTGATAAAAAGCTCTACCTTTTGCCCATTCCGGTTACAATAAAAAAAACCTTCTTTAACATTGAGAATTTCTTCTTTTTTAAGGCAGGAAAAAGAATTCTGATCCTCTGAAATACAGGGGGAGGGAATCCGTATGGCACAAGTTGGGTCAATAAGAAGTTTCCCTTTATTATTTAAAACAAATAAGTGATTGTAGCGATGAGAATACCCCTGCCATACCCACTCCTGCAGTCGTTGTTGGATTTTTTGCTGCAGTCTTTCAGTGCCTATCTCCATACCGATAATGAGTCCGTATTTATCAAAGAGAGCACTGTAACCAGCTTTTTTATAAATTTGTTCACTGTTTTCAGGTTTGTTTAGCGTCCAGTGGACAAGCTTTCTTTGTGCTGTCTGAGCATTTTCTATAAGTTCTTTGACAAAAGGGACACCGTTATCTCCTCGTTTTTCAAAGACAATACGGCCTTCTTCTTCCGGGGTATTGGGTGTCATAATGGCCTGCCCATCCTGGGTGTAGATAAAGAATGAGCCGTCATTGTCCTTGAAACTGATGCTGCGGAGAGCTGCGGCAATATCTGATATAACTTCTTTCTTACTTTTTTGAGGGTTGCTTGTATATATGGTATTGGCAACATCAAGAGCTGTTTCAACGTGCTCCTGTAGATCGGTGGCTGCCTGTTGGTAAACTTTTTTTAATACATAATTGATATATAAGGAGAACTGTTGAACCTGGTCCTGTAGTTGCTCCTGTTGTTTTTCTGTATAATTTTCCCGTAGATATGAGACAAGTATCTCTGCTTTGTTATGGCTTTGATATATGATAGATGCAATAACAACAATAGAGAAGAACGCTGTAATGAGCAGAGGCGGGATGCGAATAAGCTTCGCTAATTTATCTCCTATTTCCATTATCTCTCCTCGGTAGAAATATTTTTTCCTTGCACAGGCATCTTTTGTGGGGGAAGAACCTTATTCTCTTCGTACCAGGCAAGGAGCTTCTTAAATGTTAATGGTTTAACGTAGAAGAATCCCTGCATCAGATTGCACCCCTCCCTTATGAGCCATTCGCTTTGTTTTTTATTTTCCACCCCTTCTGCAATAACAAGAAAATTGTTGGTGGAGGCTATGGCTATAATAGACCGCACTAATGCGACGCAATGCTTATCTTCTGGAATTCCTGCAATGAAATTTTTGTCGATTTTTAACTCTTTGATTGGAATCTTATTGATATAGCTCAAAGAAGATGCTCCAGTCCCAAAATCGTCGAGAGACATTTCCAGACCTGCTTCTTCCAGCTTTCTCATTATGGGGAGAACTACTTCTGTATCACTGGAAAGAAGATTTTCTCTGATCTCCAGTTTAACCCTGCTTTTAGAGATATTCGTTTGCTCCATAGTCTTTATTATTGAGTCCATAAAGGTAGAATCAAGGAGCTGTCGAGAAGAAATATTGATGGAGATATTCGGTTTTTCACCAATTTTCTCTTCGAGCTCAAGCATATCAGAGCAAATTCTCTCCACTAAAAAGTGGCTGAAATTAAGCATAAACCCATTTTTTTCTGCGATGGGAATAAACTCCTCCGGGCTGATATCTCCCAACTCTGGATGTAGCCACCGACTGAGTGCTTCTAGCCGAAAGATAGAGTCACTTCCGTTGAGATAGAGAGGTTGGTACACAACGGAGATTTCTTCATTCGTAATTGCATTGCAAAATGAATCTGCAAGCGTTCTGGCCCTTTTTACCTGCTTTTTGATATCAGAATAACATTTATGGTTGTTTTGGCCTTCTTCTTTTGCCCGAAATAGAGCAACGCTTGCACGATGAATTAATTCTTCCAGGGAGAGGTTTCTTGCATTTTTACCGCAACAGCCACTGGAAAACGTGATGTCTATAGGGATATTTTCAATAAAAAATGGTTGTGAGAATAGAGTCTTAATCGTATTTATGGGTGCCGTTGAAGAGCAGGTGTCTATTCTCTTCTTCTGCTCAAAGTTGGGCAGAAAAATAAGAAATTCATCACCATCAGCGTGGCAGAGCTGATTTGGCGGAAAAACAGAGCGTAAGCGTTGAGCAATCTGACGCAAAAGCATATCTCCTGCATCCCTGGAGTAACGTTCACTAATGCTGCTGAAATTATCAATATCAATATTAATGACAGCAGCACAACTTGTCTTGCTAAGTATCGGCTTTACGTGCATCATGAAGTGGTGACGATTTGGTAGCCCTGTGAGCTCATCCGTCATGAGTTTTCCCGAGAGGAAGGTGCTTATTTTACGGCTAACTAAGATCGTTCCCCAGCCGGCAAGGGCAATAAGTAAAATACAGCTGGCCATCATCAGGAACAGGCTGTTCAGATTTTTTTGATGAATGGCGGAGAGCTCTTGATGTATGTCGGCCTCTTTTTCTTCAAGATCAACAGAGGTGAAAACAGCCAGTTCCCACTCTGGCAGTATGCGGATATAGAACATTTCCGGCGCTTCTGTTTTGCCCTTGGATACGTTGGCAAAGTAACCGTTTTCATGTCTCTTTATCTCTTTTATGCGGGAGAAGTTAAGAGGGTGTCCGTCGATATACCAGTCGGCAGGGTGTATATCTTTTTCGGTGGGACTCTTTTTATCTTTGGCAAAAAGAACTGCTCCCTTTTTGTCAAAAATAAATACTTGTGAAAAGTTTTGTGCATAGATCTTCTCTATCCAGTCTATAGTCTCCTGCTCGAGTATTTTTCTGCTGCTCTCCACATAATTTCCCGTGCCTACAAGAAGGTCAAGAGGCAAAAACCATAAAACTCCCCCTGTTTTTTTATAGGTGACCAGGTCTTGTTTCTCTTTTTGTCTGGGGACCCACCAGTTGCGCAGTTTTTGTTTATTGTACGTTCTATCTGGAGAAATCTTGTTGCGCTTTAGATCCCAGGCGATCGCTCCTTCACATTTTCCGGTTTTTTGTGGAAGGGGGGTAAGGAGTTCTGTCCCATCTCCCTTACAAAGAAAGAAATAGCTATCACTTTTTTGATAGTGGAGATTTTTAAAGATGTTGACTACCTGGGTTGTGATCTCCTTGATTGATCCTTCCTTGTTTGCATTGTAGGTACTTTCAATAAGTTCTTGTGCAAGTTTAAGACGATGGTGAACCTGCTTCTCAATCGTCTGGTCAAGCATTCTGGCCTGGTATTCACTGTACATCTTTAGCTGTAAAGAGTGATTTACGGCTTTATTCTTCTGTTCTGTGGAAAAGTTACGTTGAAGGAATGTTGCAAGGAACTTCTCTTTTTCTTGATAGAGGAAGAAGGACGAGATAAGAAGAACAACAGAGAAAAGGGCGGCTATAGCTAGGGGAAAAAAGCGGATAGCTTGTGCCAGTTTTTTATTTATACTCATTTTTCAGTCCTTCGATAACAAGCAAAGATTATTGACAAAAGGGAAATAGACTATTACTTCAGTTTTACAAGTATTCTTCTGTCTAAAAGGCATACCTTTTGACGAAGTTTTGCAGAGAAAAGGAAATATAAGGCAAAACTGTTGAATTTGTCCCCCTCCTTGCAAAGAAGATATTATGTAAAGAGGTGAATTGCAATCGTTTCCTTAAAAATTGTATGTGAAACTAAGATTATGTTTTTTTCCCCATTTTTGGAACAGGGCATCCTGTTGAAGAGGTATAAACGTTTTTTGGCTGATATTCGCCGGGCAGATGGCTCCCTGCTTACGGTGCATTGTCCGAATACGGGAGCAATGCGGAGATGTTCTTCTGCGGGAAGTCTTGCTGCTTTTTCTCTTGCAGTTAATCCAGGGAGAAAATATCCCCACACTTTAGAGATGGTTCAGGATAATGGTGTTTGGGTTGGAGTTAATACCAGCAGAACAAACAGTATTGTCCGCGAAGCCATCGTTCAGGGGAAGATACGACAATGGCAGGATGTTGACCATATTCAGGGAGAGGTGCGTATTTCATCAAAAACGCGACTTGATTTTTGCTTAACCCATAGAGATTCAACAACAACGATGGTCGAGGTCAAGAGTTGCTCTCTGGCAGAGAATAACCTGGCTTTGTTCCCGGACACTGTAACCGTTCGGGGGACAAAGCATCTGGATGAACTTACCACCCTTGCCGGCTCTGGGCAAAAGAGCGCCATCTTTTATCTGGTGCAACGGCAGGATGCCCAGGCTTTTCGACCAGCAGCAGAAATTGATACTCGCTACGCACAAAGCTTTATAAAAGCGGTGAATGCCGGTGTGCAGGCCCTTGTTTATCAGGTGGAGATATCTCCCGCAGGCATAGAGGTCGTGCGGGAGCTGCCTTTTGCTGGCGAATACGCCTCTATCGTGCGGGGCGGCATAAATACTGCTTGCCCGCAGTAAAAATCATTTCGGCATAGCCCTTCATCGGCCAGGTGTCGAAAGGAGTGTTTTTTCCTTTTGATAAGGTCTTTTCACTTAGGAAAATCCAGCTCTCCTGCGGGTTTATAATTGTGATATCAGCACTCTCTCCCTCGTTAAGCGTTCCTCCATCAATCTGCAAAATTTTTGCTGGATTAACAGACATAAGTTCCACCAGCCGCTCAGGGCTGATCACTCCTTCATGAACTAAGGCAAGACTGAGCCCGACAGCACTCTCAAGGCCAGTAATACCGTTTGCCGCTGCAGCAAATTCAACTTCTTTTTCTTCAGGGGAGTGAGGCGCATGGTCTGTAGCAATGACATCTATGGTGCCGTCTGCAAGAGCTGTCCGTATTGCTTGCCGGTCTGCTTCGCTACGTAAGGGCGGGTTCATCTTTGCGTGGGTATTATATCCGGTGACAGCTTTTTCCGTCAGGGTGAAATAGTGAGGAGCAGTCTCTGCAGTGACCTTTATGCCCCTGGCTTTTGCCCGGCGGATAAGTTCAACAGACTGTGCTGTACTGATATGGGCCAAATGAAGGCGTGCACCGGTGAGCTCCGCAAGGGCGATATCTCTTTGCACCATGATGGCCTCCGCTGCGGCAGGGATTCCTCTTAGTCCCATGCGGGTGGAGAGAGCCCCTTCGTTCATACATCCTGCCCTGGCGAGATCAAGATCTTCCGCATGGGAGATGACGGTTAAATCATGGGACGAGGCATACTCCATAGCCCGGCGCATTAATTGACTGTTTGTAACCGGTTTCCCGTCGTCACTTACTGCAACGGCCCCCTCTCTTTTCATTTCCCCCATCTCTGCAAGAGTTTCGCCAAGAAGGTGGTTGGAGATAGCTCCTATCGGGTATACCCGTGTCGTGCATTCCGCTGCACGTTCTTTTATAAAGCGGGTAACGGCAGCACAGTCGTTGACAGGTTTTGTATTCGGCATACAGGCAACAGCGGTAAAACCTCCAGCTGTAGCAGCTTTTGTTCCACTAAGAATGGTCTCTTTGTACTCTTCTCCAGGTTCCCGCAGATGTACGTGAATGTCTATGAGACCGGGGACGATCCATTTCCCCCCGCAATCTATAACCTCTGCATCTGGAGCAGCTGTTGCTGCAATCTTGCCATTCGTAATAGCAATATCTTTCTGTTTTCCCAGGGCGGCATTTTTTTGTGCCGGATCAAGAATCTTGCCGTTTTTCAGTAAGTAATTCATCTCTTTTCTCCCTGCTCTTTTATTCCCTTGTCTCCTCCCTGTACCAGATAAAGCAGTGCCATTCGTATGGCGACACCATTACTTACCTGATCAAGAATAACGGAGCGGTCCCCGTCTGCTACCGTTGATGCCAGTTCAACACCTCGGTTTACCGGGCCGGGATGCATTACAATCGCATCTGGCTTTGCTCCCTGGAGGAGAGTTTCATTTACCCCATAGAATCTGGAGTATTCCCGGAGGCTGGGAATGAGGGAGTCTTTTTCCCGCTCCATCTGAATACGCAGCGCAATAACAACGTCTGCATCTTGTACAGCCTCTTTTACCCCGGAACAGGTGATAACTCCAAACTGCTCAAGCCCAGGGGGGAGAAATGTATTTGGTCCTGCTACTCGTACTTCTGCTCCCATTTTGGTGAAGCCGAGGAAATTGGATAATGCTACTCTACTATGGGAAATATCTCCGAGGATAGCAACTTTTAGTCCTGCAATCTCTCCTTTGTGCTCCTGAACAGTAAGCATGTCCAGCAGAGCTTGACTGGGGTGTTCATGGGCTCCATCTCCCGCGTTAACGACAGATGCCTGTATATGACGGGCAAGAAGTTGAGGAACTCCGGCACAGGAGTGGCGGACAACCAGGATATCCGGCGCCATTGCCTGAATGTTGCGCACAGTATCAATGAGTGTCTCCCCTTTCGTGGTCGAACTAGTGGAGATATTGATGTTAAAAGTGTCGGCACTCATTCTTTTGGCTGCAATTTCAAAAGACGTACGCGTGCGGGTGGAAGGCTCAAAGAAAAGGTTCACTACTGTTTTGCCGCGGAGAGCAGGGACTTTCTTTATTGGGCGGGTAGATATCTCCCGAAAAGATTTTGCTGTATTGAGAATATGCTGAATATCTAGAGCAGAAAGCTGCTCTATACCGAAAATATGATGATGGCTAAAATGGTGTTTTGTTGTAGGTACAGCAATGTCGTTCATAATTTTCCCTCATATATGCCGACAGTTGGTAAAACTATCGGCGTGTTTCAGGGAGAATGCCGGGAGTTAATTGATTATGTTGGCGATTCGTCCCCAGCGGATGGATGTTAGTCTTGAAAGAGAGAAGAGCGGCGTTGTCATATCCCAGGACCAATAGAGAATAAATGCCTGGCCAAGAATCTCTTTTTCATCAACAAACCCCCAGAAGCGGCTGTCATAGCTATTGTCTCGGTTATCTCCCATCACAAAAATATGCCCTTTGGGAACAAGGATTGGCCCAAAATTATCCCGGACACTTTCTGTTCCTGGGAGGATACTGTCTGGTTTGTCAATCCATGCATGAGGGTCATCTGTTTTTTTCCCATTGATGAAAAGTTGTTTGTTTCTCATCTCAATGGTATCCCCTGGCACACCAATCACTCGTTTGATATAGTCAATAGAAGGGTCTTTGGGATAGCGGAAAACAACAACGTCTCCTTGCTCTGGATCAGATAAGGGGATAAGGGTATCCCCGTTGAATGGATTTTTTATGCCATAGATAAATTTGTTGACAAGCAGGTAGTCTCCAACCTTTAATGTCGGCAGCATGGAACCGGAGGGAATTTTAAATGCCTGTACAACAAAACTACGAATAAAGAGTGCCAGTAGTATTGCTATGATAATTGCTTCCGTATATTCTCTGACAACGGATTTTTTCTTTTGTACCATCTGTTCCTCTTGTTTCTTCTGGGGCTGTCGAAACAGCTTTTCTGTCGAACACCGAAAATGCGTCGATACCCTACAGGATTGTTTGCGAAATTACAAGCAGCTTTCCTCGGTTTGTATTGTGTCTGATCTACTTCTTTTCTTGACATTAAAAGGAAGATATGTGTTAATGAACTCTTGTTCATTTTACCTTGTCTTGACACTCTTTAGATAAATTTAACCTGACTCGGAATATATGTCGAAAAAGGATCTTGTTCTTGGAGTTGATGTCGGTTCTCATTCGCTCAAGATTTGTCAGCTCAAGTATGTTCGAAATACCCCGCAAATTGTTGCGGTTGGTAGTACCTTTCTTCCCGAGGGAGCTGTCTCCGATGGCAGTTTGGAGCAGCCGGATGAGGTCGCAGAGGCTCTTGCTCGACTATTAAAAAATTTAAAAATACGCAATAGAAAGGTTGGTTTTTCTATTTCCGGTTATTCTGTTATTGCTAAAAAAGTCAACTTGCCGGTACTTTCCAGTGAAGAGCTTGAGGAGTATATAGAGACAGAAGCGGAGCAGTATATCCCTTTTGATATTGATGAGGTATACCTTGACTATCAGGATCTTCATACCGGAAGTGAGGCTGGTGAAAGAACAGATGTGATGCTTGTTGCTGCTAAAAAAGATGTTGTTGACGGCTATTTGCAGATGTTTTCCAGTCTTAAGCTGACTCCGGTATTGGTGGATGTTGATGGTTTTGCTTTTGAAAACAGTTATGAGTTCGCTCAATCTTCAGGTGCTAATGTCGCTTTGATTGATATTGGTGCGGTAAAGATGAATATCAATATTCTTGCAAATGGCATCTCCTCTCTCGCGAGAGATGTTCTTCTCGGCTCTAACATGTTAACAGAGGATTTATCGGAAGCTCTTGGTGTGGATTATGAGGTCGCAGAAAATATCAAGATAGGTAGAGAAGTCCCGTCGAGTGGTAAAGATGTTATTGAGGATATCTTTCTTAAAAATTGTACGGAGTGGGTTCTTGAAATAAAAAAGGCTGTTGATTTTTACCACTCGAACAATCCACAGACGCCTCTGACAGAGATTGTTCTTGCCGGTGGAGGTGCAAGGGTTGTTGGTTTTGCGGGTTTTCTTGGTAGGGAAACAGGGTTACCCGTTTCTCTTTTTAATCCTTTTAGCAATTTTGATTTTGACAGGAAGAAAATTGATCCTGTATATTTGAAAGCTGCCGGCCCGGAAATGGCGATAGCGGCAGGTATAGCATTGCGGCATTCTGTTATCTAGGGCATGAATAAGATGATGATGGAGTATTTTTCGCAAATACGATGAAAGGTCAACGATGTTAGAAATAAACCTTCTTCCCGTTCGTCAACTTCGGAGGCGAGCAAAGGCAAAAAAAGAGCTCGCTCTTATGGGCGTGTCGATTGTTATTGCTTGTCTTGTTTTTGTTGGAATTGATTTTTGGCAGGGCAGCAATATATCCACTCTGGAAATAAAGGAGCAGACTCTGGCGCAGGAGAAGAAGGATTTAGCACCTTTTCTGGCAAAATTGCAGGCGTTAAAAAAGAGGAAGAAGGAGCTGGAGAGAAAGACCGCCATTATCAATAAATTGCGGCAGGAATCACCGCTTACCGTACGGGTTCTTGATGAAGTTGCGAACAGGGTTGATAATCAGCGAATGTGGCTGACGGCACTGGAGCAGCAGGGTGGAAGCCTTACCCTCGCCGGTGTGGCACTTGATAACCAGACTATTGCTCAATTTATGGATAATCTCGATGCCTCAGAGTTCGTTTCGAATGTTGCCTTGGGAGATTCTTCTCTTACTGTAGTTTCGGGGCGAAACCTGAAGCGTTTTACGTTGAATTGTTCTGTTACTTATCCTAAGAAAAAACAGGAGAAGAAGAGCGCAGGAAAATAGGAAGGTCTGGTTAATTTTTAGAGAAAATTATGGATAATTCTTCGTTTGAAACATTTTTAGATGAGAAGTTTATTCCTTTGTCTATAAAGGCAAAGCTCGGGATCTGTCTCGGGAGTATCGCTTTGTTGGGGGTGTTCTTCTTCTTTCTCTTTTTTCAACCGAATCTTGATCGGATGGAGAGTCTTGAGAGAAGTATTGCTGATTTGGAGAGTGAATTGGAGATTGCTCGTATCAAGGCTGCGGGGTTAGAAAAATTCAAGCAGGAAGTGGAGCAGGTCGAAAAAGCATTCCTTTTGCTTTCCGGTCTTTTACCAAAGGAAAAGGAGATTCCTCAACTATTAAAGGATATCTCTGCTCTTGGGCGTGTTGCGGGGCTGGATTTTAATACATTTAAGCCCGAAGCAGAAATTCCTCAGGATTTTTATGAGAAAATACCTATCACGATAAAGGTGCGTGGTCCGTACCATAGTATGGGGTATTTTTTTGATCAAGTGAGTAAACTGGAGCGTATTGTTTCGGTAACGAATGTGCGTATGGGGTCTCCAGAGAAGGGGACTGGAGAAATTTTACTGCAATCCGATTGTAGATTACTTACCTATCAGTTTTCCAATAAACCTCTTTCTAAACCGCCGAAGAAAAAGTAATAGGACTATCGTGAAAATCTATAAAACAAGCAGCAGGAATTTGGGGTGTTTGTTAGCGGGAGTGATTGTTTTCGTACCATCCATCGTTGGGGCTGCTGCTGTTTCAACTCCTTCTGCTGTGTCTGATTTTGAGTATACTGTGGCAAATAGAGCTGATCCTTTTCAGCCCTTTATCTCGGAAAAATTTGCAGTGTCAGATGTGGATATGAACGAGATTGTTGATCCGGAAGGGCCGTTGACGGGGATGCAGCTTTTTGAACCAGGGCAGCTTACACTGGTGGCGCTAATGAATACGGGAAACCGGAAAATTGCGATGGCGGAGGATTTTACCGGTAAGGGGTATGTTCTTACAGAAGGAATGAAAATTGGCAAGCGTGGTGTCGTTGCCCGTATCGCTGCCAATTCGGTGTTGATTGAGGAGACTGCTCGTACTCGGGCTGGTAAGGAAATTATTACCAAGGTGGTAATGACTTTGAAGAAAGAGGACGGAAAGGAATAATCATGTGCAAAGGGTTCAGGAAACAACGAGTAATTTTACTGGTAGCTTGCACCTTGCTTCTCTTCTCTGCAAGTTTGCTGTCGGCTGCTTCCACGATTTGTAAAGTGACGGCAACCAAGGCTTCCATAGAGGGAAAAACGGTAAAATATACGCTGACAGGGGCAACTGCGCCGCCATATAGCGTTACGGAACGCTTTGCTCCTTTTCGCGTGGTTATGGATATTGCCGGAGCGGAATTTAGTGAAAAACCTCAGTTGATGCCGAAAAATGGTTTTGTGAAGATGAAAATTGAGGCACTAAAAGGGGATGCTGCACCTGGTAAGCGGTTTATTTTTACTCTTGCGGATTCGCATGACTACGATGTGAATCAGAGCGGTAATACGGTGGTGATTTCCTTTGTACCGGCGAAAAGGATTGAGACTGCTGAGAGTGCAGCAGCGGATGTTCCGCAGCCTGCAGGGTCTTCTCCCTCTGTTCCGAGTATCCATGATTTTCAGATTGCCGCTATGCCGGGACGGACGACTGTTCTCGTTCGTGCGGATAAACAGATTGAGGATTACTCCGTTGACAAGATTGTTACTCCGGGTGAGATTCCTCGAATGTTTATTGATATTGCCGGAGTGAACATTGATGGTTTGCCGAGGGAAAAGCGGGTTAACAGTGAGCTTGTTTCCAAGGTTCGGGTTACTCCGAAGGGCGATGGGGTGCGTATTCTCTTTGATTCGGCGACTGCTGATCTTTTTCAATATAGAGTCACTCCTTCGTCCTCTGGACTGGAGGTTATTATTCGTGATAGTGATGATCCCGTTTCTGCACAGCCCGTGCAAAAAGAGGTAGGCGTCGCTTCCACTCAAGCCGCTCCTGTACCAAAGGTATCACTTCATCCTATTAAACCTGTAAATACACCTTCAGTGCCGGCTCCGTCTTCCTCAAAGCCGGTGAAAAAAGATTCTACCCTCGATAAGTTGATTCATTCTTCTGAAGAATTGGCAGCGAAAGATCCGGAAGTCATCCTGGCAGAAACACCCACCAGAAAATTGACAGAGGCTGATGAATTTTTCTCCCTTTCCGGTTATGAAAAGCAACGGATCACTGTAGACTTTTATAAAATTGATATTCATAATGTTTTCAGACTGTTTCGGGAAATTACAGACCTTAATATCATTGTCGATGAGAAGGTGGCAGGTTCGTTGACCCTTGCACTCAATGATGTCCCCTGGGATTTTGCTCTTGATATTATTTTGAATCTTATGGATTTGAAAAAGAAAGAGAGGTTCAATACTATCGTTATTTACCCGGCAGGGAAGGAGTTTGTCTGGCCTTCGCGGGTGGAGGAGAACCTTTCGTTTAAACCGGATATGGATATTGTCAGAGAGCAGGATGCACTGCTCGTTGAAAAGACAGAAAGTCAGCCGGCAGAAATTATGCAGGCACGAGAGCTGCTGAAACAGGCTCAATTATTGGAAAAAGAGAGAAATTTCGAAGATGCAGCACTTTTGTATGATAAGGCTCTTGGGCTTTGGCCAGGGAATAAAAAAATAGCTCATCGACTTGCTTCTCTCTATCTGGTGGAATTGAGGATGAATGCTAAGGCTCTTTTTTATGCCGATTATGGTTTGAAGCAGGATCCTGATGATCGCAGTGCTGCTCTTTATGCCGCAATTGCATCTGCCAATATGCAGCGGCTGTCTCAGGCGAACGAATACTTTATCAGAAGTATTAGCGATACACCGCCTAAAAAAGAGGCGTTGATGAACTATGCTGCATTTTGCGAGAATAATGGAATGAATGAAGCGGCTCTTAAGTTGCTTGCGAAGTATAAAAAATATTATGGCGAGGAGTTCAATTCTATGATAGCCGTCGCCAGAATTCTTGATAAGACCGGAGAAAAATCGCAGGCGAAAAGTCAGTATATGGCAATTCTCTCTTCCGGGTATCAGTTGCCTCCTGATTTACGTCGTTATATTCAGCAGCGTGTTACGGTTGGAGCGGAGTAATCTCTATCTTTTTGATTTTTGTAAATATATACTCAATGACGAGGTTAAAGATGAAATTATTCACGGGTGGTGCTCAGGTTGGCGGTATTCTGGCACTTATCGTATTATGCAGTTCCTGTGTGCAGCAATCGGCTCCCAGGACAGTTGAGGAAAGGAAAATTACGGATGTTGTTATTAAGGAGAAGCCGTTACAGACCTTACCCGTTCAGTATCAGCGGGCACCTTACATCTTGGAAGAGGAATTTGCCGATGAGGTTGCTGTTGAAGAGGAGAGTATTCTTAAAGTCGGTGCCCGTATTACATCCAAGAATGGACCGCAGCCGCTTTGGGATATTGTAAAGCGGCTGGTAGCGTTAAAAGGGATGAATGTTTCCTGGGCATCGGATGTTGATAAAGATATCCTGGTCGATGTGGATATTCGTCCTGATGATGATTTTTATCAAGCACTTGATGATATGCTGCGTCAGGTGGATTATTTTCATGAAGTACAGGGAAATACTATCGTTGTTAAGTATAGGGAAACCCGTCAATTTCAAATTGCTATGCCTTTTACCAAACAGAGGTTTAGTACGGGGGTTGGAGGTGATCTCTTAGGCAGTAGTGGCGGCGATGATAACGGAGGGGGGAAGCAGATAGATGGTCTCCTGCAGTTAGACAGCAAGGATAACGAATTTGATCTATGGGAGAATATTAGTCTTAACCTTGATACTATTTTGCAGGTTTGGAATATTCGCAGAGAGCAGAGGGCGGGAAATACTGCAGAGGGTGAAACTCATCAGGCTGAAGGGCAACTTGCTGGAGGGGAGCAGACCACTGTGAATGTACCTGCAGCCCCTAATGAAAGCCCGGCTGCGGGAGGTGAAGAAGAGAGAGAGGCTCTACCTGAGAGTTATTATACCATTGATAAGCCGGTGGGGCTGATCACTGTTACTGCACCTCGGCCTGTTATCAATAAGGTTGAGGCATATATCTCCAGCTTGAAGAAAAAGTTATATAAGCAGATATCAATAGAAGCAAAGATTATTGAAGTGCAGCTGGATAATGAGAGTAATGTGGGGATTAACTGGAATAGCGTCTTTAAGAATTTCAGGTTGTTATCGGGGGCATTGACTTTTGGGGCCAATGGGCAGGTTTACCCCCTGATAAAGAATAATCCCACTGCCGTTCGCGATGGCAGGATGTATACTGATCGGAATGGTAATGAGTTACGGCCGCCTGACTCTGAAACAGGTCTTCAATATTACCATAATAGCCGTACCGGAGCGGCTTTCTTTGATGCAATAAACCCGGGGCAGTTTGTTTCAAAAATTGCTTTAAGTGCAGCAAATTTTAGTGCTTTTGTTAATGCGTTAAAGGAGGAAGGAAAGACTAAAATCCTCTCTAATCCTAAGATCAGTGTTATGAATGGCCAGCCGGCGATGATTACTGTTGGGCAAAATAGAACATATATTGATCAGGTTGATGTTGAAATTGATACTGACAGTAATACAAGGACATATACAACCAGTACTACCCGTCTTTTAGCAGGTGTTGGTATGGCGTTGACTGCAACGATCCTTGATAATAAGGAAATTATTATGAACCTGGTGCCGATAACTTCAGAACTGGTGGGGAATGATATCCCTTATGAGTTTATTGGTACTGATGGGGCTAAGGTTGGCGTTCCTATCATAAACGTTAGAGAAATGAGTACTACGGTGCGGGTTGGTGATGGAGAAATGCTGGTTATCGGGGGATTGATTTCTGATGCCCAGAGTACAGATGAGAACTTTATGCCTGTTTTTGGAGATATTCCCGGAATTCGTTATCTCTTTGGTTATGAGCAGAAAAAACACAGGAAACGTGAGCTCATCATCCTGCTGCGTCCTAAAATTATTTGATTATATTGTTTTCATTCAGGGAGAAAACCATGAACAAACTGAAATATCTGATTATTGCTGTTGTGGCATATGCCGTTTCAGGGTGTGGACAGGATGTTGTAACGACACTGCAGAATCCTGCAGGTTCAAATGTAGATGGGCCCGGATATGGCAGAAGTATTGTAGTGCTTCCTTTTGCTGACTATTCAGAGGGCAATATTGATTCTGCACAGCGGCGTAGTATGATGATTGCGGAGAGTTTTGCTGATAAATTAGGTGGTTATGGCTTCTCTATGCCCATAGGGGAAGATGTTTTTGCCTGGCTGGTAAAGGAGAATGTGATCAGTCTTGTGAATGGGGAGGCGGCAGATACGATGAGCCTTGATGATGAGATTGCTAATCCTGATTGGTCATCGACTATGCGTGCAGAAATTGTTCGCTATCGTAAAAAGGTGGAGGAAGATTCTGCGAAGGTGGCAGGGGTTACTCCCGGGGTGCATAGTTTGACCCAGAGTATGGTCGCTCGGCTTGGGCGTCACTTTAAGGCCGATTATGTGGTACGGGGGCGTATTCTTGAGTTTAAGACACGAGATGAAGCCCGTTGGGAGCCATGGAAAAAAGGAATCCTTCCTTTTGTCTATGGCTCGACAAATCGTATTTTTAATGGATTTGCCAGCTCAGAGAGTTATGATGCTCGTAATGAAGGGCTTACCGGTGCATTTATGGGTGGTTTGCTGACCCATAAGGATGCTCAGTGGCCATGGGATGGCGATAAGAGCTTTTTGGGAATGACTGATGGTTCGGCTAATACGATAACCTGGATGGTTGCCAATTATGCGTTTGGCAGCCAGGTTACCCATAATACCGGTATGGATCAGGCGGTGGTGCAGATGCGGGTATGGGTACAGGAGGCCGCAAGTGGTAATGTGGTATGGAGCAATCGGGTACGGGTTGCTGTTTCTCCGGAATCTGTGCTGGCAGATAATCAGTATGATTTACTTTTCAATAAGGCTATTGAAAAGGCAGTCTCCACTCTTGCGTGGAATTTTGTTCAGTACGGGCTGTAAGTGTTCCTGCGGGCTTCCCGTATTATACTGGAAGCCCGTTTTTGATTAGCTGATAGTATCTCTCTACTCTCTTTTTCTTTCAATGGCGTGGATAAGCCGCATGGCAATATCCTCATCTGTCGCAGCCGCAATTTCTCGGATACAGGTTGGGCTGGTAACATTTATCTCTGTTATATAGCCGTCGATCATATCAAGCCCGACAAAAAGCAGACCTAATTTTCCCAGTATAGGGCATATTGCAGCGCATACTGTTTTTTCTCTTTCGCTGAGAGGTTCAACGATACCCTTCCCCCCTGCAGCGAGGTTGGCGCGGAATTCGCCTTCTTGTGGAATCCTTGCCAATCCATATTGGGGAATTTGACCTTCGACCAGGAGGATCCTCTTATCTCCTTTGGTAACACCTTTCAGATAGCTTTGTACCATCAGACTTTGCTTCCCATTGCCCAGAGATTCAAGAATGGCATTGGTGTTATCATCATTTGCTGTTAAACGAAAGATGCCTTTGCCGCCCATACCATCAAGAGGTTTTACTACTGCCTGCTCTTCGTTACGGACAAATTCCCGGATTTTTACCGGATCTTTTGTTATAAGTGTTCTGGGCGTGAATTGCGGAAAATATGAGATAAAAAATTTTTCATTGACTTGCCTGAGTGCTGCAGGAGGATTAACAATAAGAGTTCCACGGGCTTCTGCCATTTCCAGCATATATGTGGCATAGATATATTCCAGGTCAAAAGGGGGATCTTTGCGCATGAGGATAACATCGAATGTATCCAGAGGTACTGTTTCAGGTGATTGGAGTTGAAAATACTCTTCATTTGTATCGCGGACTTCAACTTGTCGGGCTGTAACCTGGGCTCTGCTGTTACTGACAAAAATATCCTGTTGCTGAAAATAGTGAATTTGATGCCCTCTCGCCTGAGCTGCAAGCATCATCGCAAAAGTGGAATCTTTATATGGTTTGATGGATTCAATTGGATCCATCAAAATGCCAAAGGAAAGAGTCATTATATTCTCCAGATATGAATAAAGGTTAGGGTGAGTGCTTTTACAACGGATATATTATAGTAGTTATGATTTTTATCATAAAGATATCTTTTTTATAATTTCACTCTATGCGGGTGGGTTTAAGGACTATTTGATAATATCTGAAGGGAACGTATATGGAATTGACAAAAATTCTCAAAGAGTTGGAAAAAAGAGGGGTATTACATTTACTCGATTGCGGCCGCAGAGGAATCGAAAAAGAGGGATTGCGTTATAGTAGTGCAGATACCCTCTCTTTGGCATCCCACCCGCAAAAGTTCGGTTCCCCTCTCACTCATCGTGAGATAACCACTGACTATGCAGAGAGTCTGTTAGAGTTGGTCACTCCCGCTTTCCGTAATCGGAGGGATGCATTGACTCATCTCCGTTTTCTGCATCGGGTGTTGGCAACGGAGAGTGATGAGTATATTCTGAATGGTTCCATGCCTGCTTTTATTGAAGATCCGGAAGCCGTTGCTATTGGTTGGTATGGAAGCTCCCATCAAGGGCAGATGCGGAGGCTCTATCGTAAAGGATTAGCTTTGCGTTATGGTAAGGGAATGCAGCTTATTGCCGGTATGCATTTCAACTATTCAATTTGTCCTGACGTTTTTCAGCAGTATGCCGATGTGTTGGGCAAACCCTTTGGACAGGAGTTTATTAATGTTCATTATATGAATCTTGTTCGTAATATTCGAAGGTATGCCTGGCTTATTCACTATCTTTTTGGGCATAGTCCCGCTGTAGATGCCTCTTTTTTCGGTAATAGTCCTCATAGATTGGAACGGCTGGATGCCAATACTCTCTATTTGCCTTATGCCACATCCCTGCGTATGTCGGACATTGGGTATCACAATAAAACGCCTGTTATTGTTACGGCAAATTCTCTGGAAGGATATATTCAGGATCTACGGGCAGCAGTCCTTACTCCAAGTGCTGATTATCAGCAGTACGGATTGTATGATGAAAACGGAGAACTTCAGCAAATCAGTACGAATCTGATGCAGATTGAGAATGAGTATTATGGTGTAGCCCGGCCAAAGCAGATGCCCCTAAGTGGGGAAACGACCCTTACGGGCCTTGCTCGGCGGGGGATTGCCTATGTTGAGTTGCGGGCACTGGATATAAATTGTTTTGACTGGGCAGGGATAAGCCAGATGCAGATGGATTTCTTAGAGCTTTTTATGCTTTATTGTCTTTTTACCGAGGCACCCGCTATCGATGATGAAGAAGAGAGAATATTGCAGCGAAATAGCGTTCTTGCGGCTTCCAGAGGGCGTG
>PDWI01002237.1_pt1 | contig 29408 bp, 32 predicted proteins | sample 1430891 | NCBI WGS metagenome assembly PDWI01 (sample SAMN01162508, study PRJNA174530) | Oral metagenome, whole genome shotgun sequencing project. | biome: Marine environment; feature: Marine mammal; material: Swab sample of the gingival sulcus; isolation source: swab sample of gingival sulcus... | reverse complement strand
ACGTCACGGGCTTCTATGCCTAAGGGTGCACTCATCTCTACCTTGCCACCTTCATTGAGTGTACTAGTCTAACTCAATAAACCTATCATACAAGGGTGTGCACAGCGCACTGATAGATGAGCGTTTCGTTTTTTTTTTTTTTATGTCTAATTAGCCTAGTTTGTTTGGCTATGTCTCTTGTTACTGGCTAGTAATCTGGTTCAAGCGGTGCGCGATGCACACCCTACGGTTGTTTGATAACCTATTGTAGGTTGCAGCACTTTAGTCCGCTAGCCAGCCTATGTGTTTTACGCCTATTTTCAGTATATAATGGTTGAGTTCTCTGTACTGTCTGCGATGATGCGTCTTGCGGCGAAATTTTTTTGTTACGGCTATAATTAGCTAAAATATTATGCTTATTTATCGTTATGATTTTGTTGTGTATTTGTTTGTTTTTGTCGGAGTGAGGCTGGGGCTGTCTGTTGAAAAAAGTACTTGTTTGTGGTAACTTTCTCCGCATACACACTTAAATCGAAGTTGGGCTATGGAAAATGCTACTGGCAGTGAAGAGCTGCTTTTACAGATAAACAACTTACAAGTTGCTTATCCATCAAGACACGGCACATTTCGTGCCGTTAAGGATTTATCACTAACACTTCATCGCGGCGAAATTCTTGGTGTCGTTGGGGAGTCGGGGGCAGGGAAGTCAACCGTTGGTAATGCCGTTGCTGAATTGCTAACGCCACCTGGATTTGTCGAAATGGGTGAGGTTTTCTTAGACGGTGTCAAAATCACTGGACTAGATAAAGAGTCAATGCGTAAAGTTCGCGGTAGAGATATCGGCTTTATCTTCCAGGATCCGATGACTTCACTGAATCCACTATTCACTATCGAAAATCAGATGGTTGAGGCGATTACCACCAATCTGCCCGTCTCCAAAGAAGAAGCTAAACAGCGTGCGATTAAATGGCTAGAAGCCGTTGGTATTGCTGGGGCTGATGTTCGCATCAAACAATATCCACATCAGTTTTCGGGTGGTATGCGACAACGCGTAGTCATTGCGATTGCACTGTCTACAGAACCAAAATTCATTATTGCCGATGAGCCAACAACGGCTTTGGATGTTTCTATCCAAGATCAAATTCTAGAACTTATCAAAAAACTGTGTAAAGAGCATAATGTTGGTTGCATGCTGGTCACTCACGACATGGGCGTTGTGTCAGCTGTTACTGATCGCATCGCGGTGATGTACAAAGGCGAGTTGATGGAATTTGGCGAAACGAAAGAAGTGCTCAGCAATCCACAACACGACTATACTAAAAGCTTGATTTCAGCTGTTCCTCGTGCCGATAAAAAGTTTGATCGCTTTCCGTTAGTGACTTACATTGAAGATGTCAACGAAGATGGAAAAATTGACATCAAAACCCATTGGCTCGGCGAATCTATGGAGCGACCAGAATACGAAGGTCCTATTTTGTCTGTTAAAAATATGAATTTAAAGTTTTTAACGCAAGGGGCTTTTTTAGAGAAAAACCGCAGCTACGTACACGCTGTGAAAAATGTCAGTTTTGATATTTTCGAGGGCGAGACCTTTGGCTTGGTGGGTGAATCTGGTTCGGGGAAATCGACGGTTGCTCGTGCGATTACGGGGCTTTATCCGCCCGATAGTGGTGAAATTATTTTTGAAGGTCAGGTTATTACGGATATCAAAAGTGAAAAAGAGCGTTTGCCAATACGTAGACAAATGCAGATGGTTTTCCAGAACCCTTACTCATCGCTGAATCCGCGTATGAAAGTTAGCGATATTGTGGCAGAACCCATTCGTTTTCACCATTTAGCTGATTCTGAAATTCAAATCCGCCAAATTGTCGATGATTTACTCGATCACGTAGGATTAACGCGAGCGGCGAGTAGCAAATATCCGCACGAGTTTTCTGGAGGTCAGCGTCAGCGAATTTCGATAGCTCGTGCTTTGGCGACGCGTCCCCGTTTGTTACTCTGTGATGAGCCAACATCTGCACTAGATGTTTCTGTACAAGCTCAAATTTTAAACTTGTTAAAAGATTTACAAGAAGAGCTTGATTTAACCATGCTCTTTATCAGTCACGATTTACCTGTCATCCGTCAGATGTGTGACCGTATTGGTGTCATGCGACACGGTGACTTGGTCGAGGTGACAGAAACAGAAGAATTATTTACTCACGCAAAACATGAATACACGCGTGAATTAATTGCCCTGATGCCGAGTTTTGCGGCAAATATTGCCGGGGCGTAACCGATTCATTTTTGCCCTAGTGATTGATGATAATTATTAGGGCAGTAATGATTTTTTGATGATGAACCATAAATAAGAGGAAAATATATGAAATTAACACATAAGTTATCAGCCATTTCTTTAGCCATTGCCGTTTCAATGAGTGCAAATGCTGCTGATTTAACCGTTGCATTTGATGCTGACCCAGTTTCACTTGACCCAATGGAGCAGCTATCTAGTGGCACGTTGCAAATGTCTCACTTAGTTTTCGATCCATTGGTTCGTACTAATAGCAAACTTGAGTATGTGCCTCGCTTGGCGGAAAGTTGGGAGCAAATTAGCCCTACAGTAACGCGTTTCCACTTGCGTCCGAATGTTAAATTCCACTCAGGCAATACAATGAGTGCTGATGATGTGGTTTGGTCATTTAACCGTTTGAAAAAATCAGGTGATTTTAAAGCTGTCTTTGCACCATATAATGCAATGAAAAAAGTTGATGATTTAACGGTTGATTTGGTTTCTGACAAGCCTTACCCGTTGGTGCTTTCTAATGCAACTTACCTATTTGTTATGGACTCTAAGTTCTATACGGGCAAAACGGAAGACGGCAAAGACAAATCAAAAATTGAAAAAAATACTGGTTCGTATGCCTCTACGCATGAGTCAGGAACTGGTGTCTTTAAAGTTAAGCATCGTCAGCAAGGTGTGAAGCTAGAATTAGTCAAAAACAAAGATTACTGGGGTAAATCGGGTAATGTTGACAAGTTGACTTGGGTGCCAATTAAAGAAAATGCGACAAGACTTGCAGCATTGCTTTCAGGTGATGTAGATTGGGCTTACCCTATTGCACCAACTGATTTGAAACGAGTAGTTGATAACAAGAAAACAGATTTGTTAACTTTACCGAGTGACCGTATTATTACTATTCAGTTGAACCAAAACGTTGTTCCTGAGTTCAAGAACCCTAAAGTTCGTCAAGCGATTGCTTATGCAATTAACAACGATGGTATCGTTAAGAAAATTATGCGTGGATTTGCAACAACAGCTGGACAAAATAGCCCAGAAGGTTATGCAGGTTACAACCCTGACTTGAAGCCGCGTTACGATTTGAAAAAAGCTAAACAGTTGATGAAAGAAGCAGGTTATGAAAAAGGCTTTACTGTTAGCATGATTGCACCAAACAACCGCTACGTGAATGATGAAAAAATTGCTCAGGCAATTGCGGCGATGTTGAAAAAAATCAACATTACTGTGAATTTGACCACGATGCCAAAAGCACAATACTGGCCAGAATTTGATAAAAAAGAGAATGGCATTCAGTTAATTGGTTGGTCATCTGATACAGGCGATTCTGCTAACTATTCTGAGTATTTGACAATGACACCTGATGCGAAAACAGGTCGTGGTCAGTATAATGCAGGTTTTTACTCTAACCCTGTTTTAGATGCGTTGGTTGATTATTCTAACTCTGTTATGGATCCTAAGAAACGTGCTGAAATCTTGAAATACGCAAGTAAAATTGAGTATGACGATGCAGCGTTTATCCCACTTCACTGGCAAAACCTTGCTTGGGGATACAACAATAAAGTGACTAATATGAAAGACAATGTGAACTTGAAAAACTTCCCATTGTTTGGTGACTTAGTTATCGAAGAGAAAAAATAATCTGCAATAAGATTATTTAAACCTTGCGGTTAAGGACAGTGATTGAAGCTGTCCTTAACCCTTTTTCAAAATGCTCAGTAAATCTCAATAGACATTAAAACTATGTTAAATTTTTTATTCAAACGAATTATTCAAGCGGGCATAGTGATGTTCGTGATTTCTTTTATTGCTTTTGCCGTGCAGAGTAAGCTGGGTGACCCCGTCGCAGAAATGGTTGCGATTACTGCCTCTGCTGAAGAAAAAGCTGCAATGCGTGAACAGCTTGGGCTAAATGACCCATTTCTCGAACAGTACGGACGCTTTTTAAAAAATGCAGTACATGGTGATTTGGGAACGAGCTACTTTTTCAAACGTCCAACAACAGAAGTCATTTTAGAGAAATTACCAGCAACACTAGAATTAGTTCTCGCTGCCAGTTTGATTATTATCGTTGTGTCTATTCCTCTCGGTGTTTATACCGCGATAAAACCGAATTCAATTTTGTCTAAAAGTATTATGGGACTGAGTATCGTCGGTATTTCAGTACCAGTGTTTTTAACGGCAATTGTATTGATTAATATTTTTTCGCTGAGTTTGCACTGGTTGCCCTCTTATGGTCGAGGAGATACCAGTTCGCCATTTGGTTGGGAATCGGGATTGTTTAATTGGGACGGTATTGCCCATTTGATTTTACCTGCAGTTGCCTTATCCTCGATTATGCTACCTCTATTTATTCGCTTAGTTCGTTCAGAAATGTTAGAGGCATTATCGGCTGAATACATTCGTTTTGCTTATGCTAAAGGTTTGCCAGAGCGTAAAATTTGGTACAAGCACGCGTTAAAGAATACCATGTTACCTGTCATTACCGTCGGTGGTGTGCAATTGGGTATGATGGTTGCCTATACGATTTTAACTGAAACAGTCTTTCAGTGGCCAGGTGTTGGCTTTATGTTTTTAGAGGCGGTCAATCGTGCCGATATTCCTTTATTAACGACTTATATTATTTTTGTTGGTCTGATTTTTGTGACCACAAACACATTAATTGATTTGATTTACGGCTTAATTGACCCAACGGTGAATTTAATTGGAGGGAAACGCTGATGAGTAATAAAGTGACAGAGCAAACCTCTAAAATGGGACAATTTTTGCAATCTGATTTTTTCTATTATTTTATTCGTAATAAGACAGTTGTCGTGTCATTTATTGTCTTCGTACTGTTTATTGTTTTGGCCGTTTTTGCTCCATTATTTGCCCCACATAATCCTTACGATTTAGCATCGATTGATATTATGGATTCTGAGTTACCACCTGTTTGGTTGGACGAGGGGACGACAAGATTTCTATTAGGTACTGATGAGCAGGGTCGTGGGATTTTATCGACGATTATTTATGGTTTGAGAACTTCGCTAGCAATTGGCATTTTGGCGGTTTTTTTACAGATGTTTATCGGTATTTTTATTGGCTTAATTGCAGCTTATTATGGCGGTTGGTTAGATAACATCTTGATGCGTTTTGCTGATATCCAATTGTCATTTTCAACGCTGATGGTGGCAATTGTTATTTCGGCGATTTTTAAAACGCTGTTTGGTGCTCAATTCTTTAGCGAACATGCTTTGGTAATTTTGGTGATTATCATCGGAGTTTCAGAGTGGCCTCAATATGCGAGAACGATCCGTTCGTCCGCGTTATCAGAGAAGAAAAAAGAGTATGTTGAAGCGGCCAAAGTTATGGGTTTTAAACCGTTCCGCATTATGTTTCGCCATATTTTGCCAAACTGCTTGTCGCCAATTCTGGTGATTTCTACAGTGCAGATTGCCAATGCGATTATGAGTGAGGCTGCTTTGTCTTTCTTGGGTTTAGGTATGCCTACTGAGAAACCTTCTTTAGGTTCGTTGATTAGTAATGGCTTTGACTATATTCAGTCAGGACAGTGGTGGATTACTTTGTTCCCTGGTCTGGTGTTAATTTTCTTGGTTTTGGTGATTAATATGTTGGGTGACTGGTTGCGAGATGTCTTTAACCCTAAATTATACAAAGGTTAATGTATTGTGTCTTTTGTTACATTTACAAAGGCACTTTATGGTACGGTGTTTAACAAGCAGTATTAATGATTAATTAACAATAAAAAAACAAAATGAGGAAAATATGGAACAATTACTAGAAATGTTAATGGGACAGCAAAATAAGAGCAATTTGTCTGATATTATGGGGCAGTTTGGTCTTGATGAAGCACAGGCACAGCGTGCGATTGGTGCTTTATTACCCAGTGTGACTAAAGGTATCCAAGAGCAGGCCAGCGTAAAAAATGATGCGATTTTGGCAGAAATTGCCGAAGCCAAACAGCAAGCCTATTTGGATGATGACAATCAGCATCTTTATGAGCCAGAGGCAGTTGAAAATGGCAACCAAATTCTCGGACAAATTTTAGGAAGCAAAGACGTTAGCCGTCAAGTTGCCAGTCAAGCTGCCGAACAAACAGGCTTGGATAGTGGTATTTTGAAAAAATTATTGCCAATGGTTGCTTCTATGGCGATGGGGGCGATGGGTAAACAAGCAAGCTCTCAGGGCTTACAACAAAATCCTAATGGCGTGATGGACTTAATTGGTTCTATGCTAGGTGGCGATAAAAATGACGATGGCTTTGGGTTAGATGATGTTCTAAGTATTGCCAGTAAGTTTTTACGTTAATATCCTTAGTCTAAAAGCTTTTTACCAGAATGACGGTGCTGTTTTAGGTAGCTAGCCCTTTCAGTGGTTGTATTGTGAAAATTTTTAATTTTTGCTGTGTATGAATTTAGTGTTTAGTACCGTCATTCTGGGTATAATCAAATTATTTACTTGTTTGTGTTCGGGATGTTTTAGTTATAGTGAAATAGATTGATCTTTGACACAAAGCTTACCGTCGAAGACAGTATTCACAGTATTCGTAGTACGGTGAGATGGTATAAAGTCGAAGCAAAAGTTAAGCTATTTTATTGCAGTATTTATAGCCGTATTTATATTGGCTAGCATTTTCTCATTAATCCAACGGCGAATAATCTCAGCGGCACGAGCTGGGATTTCTTCTTCTGAATGCCATGCCGATAGTCCTTCGCAAAGCTCCCCAAAACTCACGCCTTGACGTGCTTGGATAAAAAACCAATCCTCATCACTTTCCATAGAAAACCAATGCGGGTTTAAGTCTTTACGCCACATGAGCCATGCTACAGGCTTGTTGAGTTGGACTGGTTCTTCAAGTGATTGATTCTTGTTTATTGCTTGATAGATTTCGGGGGTTTCGTAGTCATACACCAAACGTCGCAAGGCTGTAATAAAAGTGAATTTGACAGTCAGCCAAGTGTCAGAGGGAACTTTTCCCCAATCAGCGAATGTTATGATAGGACTGTCTTCGGCATCAAAGACAGAGGCTTTTGCCCACTCAAAATCTGCCATTTGCCATAAATAAGTATGTGCTGAGTAGGGGCTTTCTTGCTGTAAAAATTGCGATAAATGCTGTCCCAAATGCCTTACAGTGAAAGAGGTTGAGGGATATTTTTTGATGTAATTTAATGCCATACTGGTGAAATCTTCTGTACCCAAAATTTCATAAATGGTGGGAAAGCTACCTTGTAAAATGTCAATTAAACGAAATTGATAGGCTTCGCGATAAATGTTTATGCGTTCGATGGCACTGCCTTTTTCGTCACTTTTTATTTGTTTGTGAATGGTTGAGGGTTCGCCTTTTAAATAGGCTTCAAATTCTTGATAAAATTGGCTCATTTTGCATTTAAGGCTTGTTGTTGTACTTGTCTGGCAATATTCAATTCTTCAATTAAGTCGCTGAGTTTGGGTATGTTGTCATCGCGTTCAATCATGGTAGAGACTTTTCCGAAGCATTTAACTGCGTGCGTGTATAAATCCCAAACGGCATGGCAGACAGGCATATCGTGAGTGTCAATAAGGATTTTTCCTGCATAGCTATGAGTGTGTCCTGCTAAATGGTGTTGCCATACTCTGTCAGGTTTGATAGCGGAAAGGTATTCGTAAGGACAGCCACCGTTATTTTCACAGCTGACAAAAACGTTGTTAATATCCAGCATTAAAAGGCAGTCAGCACGCTCACATAAGGCGTTAAGATAGTCGTGTTCAGGTATATCGCTGTTGGTGAAAGCTAGGTAAGTTGATGGGTTTTCTAATAAAATTTGCCGACCCAAAAAATCTTGTACGCGTTTTACGCGTTCTACCGTGTGCTGTAAAGTCTCTTCTGTGTAAGGAATGGGTAATAAATCATGCAAATTGTGAGCGTTGCCTCGTGTCCAGGCGAGGTGATCGGAAACCCATTCGGGTTGCACGCGATGAATGAGTTTTTTTAGGCGTTTTAAATAATCAAAATCTAGCGGATGACCACCGGCAACAGACAGAGAAACACCGTGCATGACGATGGGGTAATTGGCACGAATTTTATCTAGATTAACGAGTGGTTTGCCACCATCGACCATGAAATTTTCAGAGATAATTTCAAACCAGTCAATGCCGTTGGGCTTTTCAGCTAAAATCGTTTCGTAATGCTCGGTGCGTAACCCTAAACCAAAACCTAAATAAGGGCGTTCAGTCATTCCGTTGTGCTTTATTTTTTAAAGCCTCGGAATTTGCCTTTACGATCGCTGCACTCTTGCTTATTAAGTGCTAGCCAACCCTTGCCCTTACAGCTGTTTTGTGAGGCACAATTATTGGCAGGAGAAGCACAAGAGCCAGAACCTTTACAGGAATTTACGCCAAGACATTGGCCCATATCTAATGCTGATTGATCAGCACTAACCGTATCAGCGTTTGAAGAGCAACCAACCAACAATGCCGCCGCTGTTGCTAAGGTGATTTTTGTATTTTTGCGAGATTTTTTTATCATGATAATTAGTCAATTGAGGTTGAATTTAAAATTATAGTGAGGTCACTTAATTCCTATTACGGCGTTACATCGTCTCGCCGTATTCGGTATACTGTCTTCGACAACGTGCCTTGTACTAGAAATTAATTGATCCTACTATATTCTACGATATTTGTTGTTATATAGCGAAATAACTTAATCATTGTTACGGCGTTATATCGTTTCGCTGTACTAACTATAGTCAATCCTTGAAAATCACACGTCTTGCGAAGAGCGATAGCGACCTAGCAACCTCCTACTGCCTTGCAAGTAGTAGGAGACCGCCACGTTCGTTCCTCACTCGCGGTGACGGCGTGGTTGCCGAAGACAGTATGCTTAGTACGGCAAGTCTTGTTCCAAAGGTTAAGTTATTTGATTATACCGAATATTTTCTTAAGCATTATCTTGTGACTACAGTGCTCATATTTGGTACCGTCATTCTGGGTAGATTAGTCTTGTGTGTGCTGCAAGCTTTTGTGCCACCAAAGCGTCGCACCGCACACGCAAACAGGCATAGCGATAAAGTTTAAAATAGGCACAAATAATAACAAGTTTGCTGCCGTGCCAAAACCCAGACGTTGCATTCGGTTTTGTTTGAGGGCTTTTCGTTGGTCTGCGTAAAAGTGTCCGTGGTTTGCCATTGGGTAATCGATGTATTGCAGCGACAGAGCGTATGCCATAAAAATAAACCAAATGAAGGGGAAAAGCACATTAACAACAGGAACAATCAGCAGAAGTAGAATTAAGCTAGCAAAAATTGCAAACCGCAATAATTTAATGATTTCGCTTTTGATGGTTATCCAAATTTCTTTACTCAGTGGAATTTCTGAGTAGCTGATGGTTTCATTGGTCAGGCGTTGTTCAACCGCTTTGGAAAGCAGGGCGTTAAACGGTGCCGCAATTAAGTTGGCGACCACAGAAAACAAAAAGTAGGCAACAAATAACAAAGTGGTGTAGATGACAAACTGTAAAATTGGCATCACAATGTCATAAGCCCATTGGAAAATACCCCACCAATCCGATTTTTGCCCCACCCAATCGCTGACAAAGCCCTCAGCATATTTTGCCAATAAGCCAATGGCTAGTGCAAACAGGGCAATATTTATCGCTAATGGAATATAAACAAATCGGCGTATTTTAGGTCTTAAAATCCATGAAAAACCCGAAAATGCATAGGAAAAGCCTTTGAAAAAATTATTCATACAGTCTCTTTGTTAAATTTTAGACAAATGCCAAAAACAGTCCCATCATCACAGGTGCTAATAGCGTTAAAACTAAGCCGCTGATAATCGCCATTGGAATGATATCGCTGGCGTAATTTTGTTTAATCATTGGCAAGGTTGAGTCGAGTGCGGTTGCACCACTGACAGCGACACTTTCGTAGCTATATCGCTGACTCAAAGTGTAGAGTAACAAAATGGCAATGAGTTCTCGAAATAAATCACTGAGTAAGGCAACCGTGCCGTACCAAGGTGAAACTTCGCTGGCAACCAGTACGCCCGATAAAGTGAACCAGCCAAAACCACTAGAAATTGCCAGTGATAGGGCGACGTTTTCATTCAGTATGATTGAGCAAAGAATGCCAGCCAGTAGCGAGGCGAAAACGACAAACAAAGGCAATAATAAAACGTTTTTTGACAAACTCGCTCGAAAGTCCAAATGTCTCACGTCAACGCCCACGACAAAAATCAAAGCGTACAGTAATCCATCGATGATTAAGCTGTCAATCGTCCAGTTTAATTGCTTTGTTAGTGCAAAAAGGATAATGCCTAAAGCCACAATGCTGAGGGCAATCATGGGCTCTTTTAGGGAGTTGAGTAGTAGGGAAACGCTTGATGAGCTTTTGGCTAATTGTCGTTGTTCTTGGTGGTGTTTCCAGCGCCAGATGTAAACGGCAACAAAGCATAACAAGCTGTTAGTGCCTGAAAAAATGAGGGCGTAGTAAAGCGTCTGGGAAATCGCATTGTTTTCATCTAAAAAGACTTCGCCAAACTGATAGCCGATAAATAGCAACAGTAGCCAAACGAGTGGATTGATGAGTCGAATAATCGACTTGGGTAGCCATTTCCCTAAAATAATGCCAGAAAGCAAAGCGGCGAGAATAGGGAGTAAAGATAAGAGAATTGACATGCTTAAAATCCCGTATTTAATAGTCGAAAGGCTTTTAAGCGTCCTTGAGAAATTTCACCGAGTCCGTGAAATTCATCGTTTAAGTATAAGCGAACAATGCCTTCTTTGTCGGTGTCAATGCTGGTTTGGCGGCCGCGAATAAGCATTTCCCAGTGGGCGGATAAAATCGTTTGCTGAGGAAATTGCTGGCAAAGTAAATCCATAGGTAATAATAATTTATCTCGCTCGCTTTCTTCACTCATGGCTCGAATCTGTTCAACCGTGTACATGGGACGAGCATCGTTTTCGTCATCGCTGAATAAATGGGCAATTTGCAATCGGCGAAGTTCTTGGCAGTAGGCAACCGTGCCTAAATGGGCGGCAATATCTTCGACTAGGGTGCGAATGTATGTGCCTTTGGAAACTTTGGTAATGCCAGTCAGGATATTGCCGTCCAGTGACAATGATAGCGAATGAATAGTGACTTGACGCGTGGGAACTTCAAAGTCTTTACCTGCTCTCGCCAAATCATAAGCCCGTTGCCCATCAATTTTTATAGCAGAATATTTAGGTGGGATTTGACTGATTTCGCCCAAAAAATGTTTTTCAGCAGATTGCAGTTCTGATACCGTCATTCTGGGGTTGCTGTCGATAATGCTAATTTCCCCTTCGGTGTCGCCTGTGCTTGAATGTTGCCCTAAAACAGCTGTAAAGCGATAGGTTTTATCGGCATCAATCAGCCAGCGAGCGTATTTGTTTGCCTCACCAAAGCAAACGGGCAGCAAGCCAGTGGCAAAAGGGTCAAGCGTGCCAGTGTGTCCCGCTTTTTTAGCTCGATAAGTAAAGCGTGCGTCTTGTAACGCTTTGTTGCTACTAACATCACGATTTTTGTCCAGCAACAAAACGCCATTTAAGGCACGAAAAGGGACTTTTGCCATAGTTTTATTGAGAAATCAGATTGAAAAATTAGTCGTTATGTCCGTGACGGCGTTCGTCTTCTTCGACAATATCGTGCAACAGTTTTTCCATTCTCGCACCATACTCTACGGAAGTGTCGTACTCAAATTTCATATCTGGCACAGTGCGCGTGGTTAGGCGTTTAGCTAACAAATGGCGAATTTCACCTTTGTTTTTGTTGAGCAAGCCGACCAGTTCCTCGCGAGTTTCGTCGTCGCCAATAATGGTGACATAAATCGTGGCATATTTAAAATCTCTTGATAAATCAAGACCTGTGACCGAAACAAAATTGATTTTGCTGTGATAAACTGCTTCAGGCAAAATCGTCACTAACTCTCGACGGATTTGCTCGCTAACTTTACGAATGCGTTCATGTGATGCCATTGGTTTTTCCTACTTTAACTTTTAATCAGCCAAACATTATAACAAGTTATTGGTTGGCATGGTTAAATATAGTGAAATAACTTAACTTTTGCCATATCTGCTTTGCAGAATGACGGTACTTTTGATGAGATTTTTGCTATAGTGAAATAGATTAATTTTTGATGCAAGGCTTGCCGTACTAAGTATGCTATCTGCAATAACCACACCGTCACCGCGAGCGAGGGATGAGCATGGCGGTCTCCAACAACTTTGCAAAGTAGTTGGGGATTGCCACGTCGCTATCGCTCCTCGCAAGACGTGTAATTTTCAAGGATTATGGTTAATACGGCGAGGCGATGTAACGCTGTAACGGAAAATTTTTGACCTGACTATATATAAAAAATAAAGCCCGCGAAAGCGAGCTTTATTGACACCAATCGTTATTTTTTAATCAGTTTGATTAAATCTCTTTTGGCGTTGCTGATTTGATTGCTTCGTCAGCTTGGTCAGCGTAGATTTCAAAGTTTTTGGCAAACATTTTTGCTAGTTCATTCGCTTGTGCATTGTAAGCCGCTTTGTCTTCCCACGCATTTTCTGGTTGTAGGATTTCGCTAGGAACATTTGGACATTCCGTCACGATGCCAAAGCCAAAGCGTTCGTCGGTGACAACAGGCGCTTTCGCTAATTCGCCAGAGTTAATCGCGTCAACAATCGCACGAGAATATTTCAACTTAATGCGAGAACCAACGCCATAAGCACCACCAGCCCAGCCAGTGTTGACTAACCAAACGTTGACATTGTGCTGTTGCATTTTTTCAGCCAATAGCTCTGCATATTTGGTTGGGTGCCAAACCATAAATGGTGCGCCGAAACACGCTGAGAAAGTGGCTTCTGGTTCTGTAACGCCCATCTCTGTACCGGCAACTTTTGCGGTATAGCCAGAGATGAAGTGGAACATCGCTTGCTCAGGCGTTAATTTTGACACTGGTGGTAAAACACCAAAAGCATCACAAGTTAAGAAGATAACATCAGAAGGCTGTCCTGCTTTACAAGGAATACGCGCGTTGCTGATGGCTTCGATTGGGTAGCTGCCACGCGTGTTTTGTGTGATAGATGTGTTTTCGTAATCGACCACGTGCTGGTCGTCGTAAACAACATTCTCTAAGACTGAACCAAATTTCAAGGCATTGAAAATATCAGGTTCTTTTTCTTCACTTAAGTCAATAACTTTAGCGTAACAACCACCTTCGATGTTAGAAACACCTTTTTCACTCCAAATGTGTTCGTCATCGCCAATCAGTTCGCGACGAGGGTCAGCTGATAGTGTGGTTTTACCCGTTCCAGACAAACCAAATAAAACTGCAGAGCGTTCGGCACCTGTTTCCGCAGTCGCTGAACAGTGCATAGATAACGCACCCTTAAGTGGCATGAGGTAGTTCATTACAGTAAACACGCCTTTTTTCATTTCACCAGCGTATTCTGTACCCAAGATAACCAATTCGCCTTTTTCGAAAGATAGCGAAACAGAAGTTTCTGATTCAATCCCTGGAACAGATGGGTCGGCAGCTTGTTCGCCAGCATTGTAGATGACGTAATCAGGCTCACCAAACTCAGCTAGCTGTTCTTGAGTTGGGCGAATTAGCATGTTGTGCATAAACAAAGCGTGGTAAGCACGAGAAGTGATGACTCTGACTTTGATTTGGTCATCGTTGTCCCAGCCTGCATAGCCGTCGATAACATAAAGTCTCTCGCAGCTGTTTAAATATTTTTTAGCGATTTCTTTATTCGCGTCGTGTGAACTTTCAGTTAAAGGGATATTTATTTCTCCCCACCAAATATTATCTTTTGACTCCGTATGTTCAACGATTCGCTTGTCTTTTGGAGAACGTCCTGTCTTTTCTCCAGAGAGGGCAATTAATGCACCTGTTGAGGAAATTGCAGAACCTTCTTCAAAAAGTATCGCTTCTTGATAAAGTTTAGCAGGCGAAGGGTTACGTAGAACATTTGAAGTTTGAATACCGTATTGAGAAAGACTCATTGTCATTTTTTTACTCTCATTGTGTGAATTTTAAAAAATAAATCTGTTTTGCATAGAATAAGTTTTTATTCAAAATGCCCGTATAAATTATCATAAAAAAATCGATTTTTCCTTGTTTTTTTATGATTTTTTTCTTGCATGCGTACCCAAATTTTATGCATACGTATTTACGAAAACTTGCATACGTATTTCTTTTTTTAATAGACAATAGGATAAAGTTATAGTGGGTTTTGGTACCGTCATTCTGTCAATATTCTATAGCGAAATAACTTAACAATTGTTACGGCGTTATGCCGTCTTGCCGTGCGATGGATATGCAAGCCTTGTATCAATTGTTAATTTATTACGTCATATAAAAGTATCAGGCTAATTTTGCGTGTTGGCAAAGGCAAACAATAGCGAGGATTGGCTAAGTAAGGAATTTGCTAAAAGTTTATAGTGGCTTGGCTAAAAAAACGTTACAATGTACGTTTAGTTCTTTAACCAATTCGGAATAGATTTATGCATCCTTTATTGACGATTGCCAAACGCGCTGCGTATTCAGCTGGCACAATTATTAATCAACAATTTGAACAACGTCACCGTATCGAAGTGACAGAAAAAGCCCCTAATGATTTTGTTAGTGCGGTTGACTTTGCCGTTGAGCAAGAGATTATTAATACGATTAAATCCTCTTACCCAGATCATCAAATTTTGGCAGAAGAGAGTGGTGTCGTCGGTTCTGATGATAGTGAATATCGCTGGGTAATTGACCCTATTGATGGCACAACAAACTTTATCAAAGGCTATCCGCATTTCGCAGTTTCTATTGCGGTTTACAAAAATAACAAGCTCGAAGCAGGTTTGGTTTATCAACCTATTAGCGACGAACTGTTTATGGCGGCTAGAGGAGAAGGGGCAACGCTAAACGACAGAAAAATTCGTGCCAGCAAAGTGTTGCCTGAGCAAGCGATTATTGCGACTGGTTTCCCTTTCAAAGATAGCGAGTTAATGCCAAAACAAATTAAAACAGTGAAAAAAGTCTTGGAAGCTTTCCCAGACATTCGTCGTGCAGGTTCTGCTGCTTTGGACTTATGTTATGTCGCTTGTGGTCGTGTTGATGGCTTTTTTGAGTTTGGCTTGTCAGAGTGGGATATTGCTGCTGGTGCGTTAATTGCTCAAGAATCTGGTGCAATCGTCAGTGACAGCAATGGCGAGTTTAATTATTTAAAAACGGGTGATATTGTTGCCGCACCGCCAAAAGTGTATAAAACACTGATTAAAAAAACACACGATTGATACGCAACTGATACTAGCCCATTATGCTGAACCAACAGTTTTAACTGACAGTTTTAGGAGAATGTGATGAGTCATTTACCCGATTGTTTATTTTGTAAAATTGCCAAAAGAGAAATTCCCGATGTGCGTGTTTACGAAGATGAGCTTGTCTTTGCGATGATGGATATTTTTCCAGAATCCAAAGGGCATTTGCTGATTATTCCTAAAAATCACGCGGAAAATTTGTTTGAGTGCGATGAGAAAACTTTGGCTCATATAATCAAAGTGAGTCAACGATTAGCTGCAGCGGCAAAAACTGCCTTAAAAGCCGATGGCGTTAAAATTGTACAGTTTAATGGCGAAGCGGCAGGGCAGACGGTTTTCCACTATCACATGCACGTTGTGCCTGCTTATGCCAACGTTGGATTTAAGCGTCATGCTGATGAGCCTGCTGATGGCGAATTGTTACAAGAACAAGCCCAGCTAATCAAAGCTGCATTAAATTAATGACATAGATTAATGCTATTTAGGCTGGTTTCATTTAGGAGTCGTAATGAAAAAAATTAACATCGCCATTGTTGGTGCAAATGGTTACGGTGGGATTGAGTTAGTGCGATTGTTGGCACAACACCCACTGGCAAATATTCAAGTTCTGGTTTCGCGTAGTGAAGCTGGAAAAAGCGTTTCAGGGGTTTTTCCACATTTGCGTGGTAGTTCATGTGATGACTTGACTTATGTCACTCCGCAAGATGCGGATTGGTCGGGCATTGATGTTTGCTTTTTTGCTACACCGCATACGGTTGCTATGGGGCAAGTGCGTAGCTTATTGGCAAAAGGTGTTAAGGTCATCGATTTGTCTGCTGATTTCCGTATCAAAGATCAGTTGATTTGGGAACAGTGGTACGCCACGCGTCATACCGAGCCTAATTTGATTGAGACGGCAGTGTACGGTTTGCCTGAATTAAACAGAGAACAAATTAAGCAAGCAGAGTTGATTGCTTGTCCGGGCTGTTACCCAACTTCAATTCAGTTGGGGTTGATGCCGTTGTTACAGCAAAATTTACTAACTAGCGATACTATTATTGCCGACTCGAAATCGGGTATTAGTGGGGCTGGGCGTTCAGCGAAAATTAATATGTTGTTTAGTGAACGCAGTGAAAATTTTGAGGCATATGCCAGTGCTGGGCATCGACACTATCCAGAAATTAAGCAGCAATTGGAAATGATGCGAGGTGGCGAGGTTGACTTGATCTTTACGCCGCATCTATTGCCGACGGTGAGAGGTATTCACTCGACAATTTATGCAAAATTGGCAGATACAACCGTTGATGTGCAGGCCGTTTTTGAAAAAGCTTACGCCAACGAACCATTTGTTAGCGTGTTGCCAAAAGGCAGTCATCCACAAACAAAATCTGTCACAGCCACGAATCACGTGCAAATTTCTGTTGCCAGACCGCCACAAAGTGATTACGTGAGCATCTTTGTCGTTGAAGATAATTTGATTAAAGGGGCTGCAGGACAGGCTGTTCAATGTTTGAATATTATGTGGGATTTGCCTGAAGCCATGGGCTTGACGCAGCTGGCAGGGATTTAGCACTCGTCGTTATTGCGAACGAAGCGATAGCGAAATGTGGCAAACCCCAACTACCCTGCAAAGTGTAGGGTGGGTGGAGCGATAGCGATACCCACCGTTTGCAGGTGGCTAAATTTTTCTTTGACTGTTAAATTCACTGCGATTGGTGGGTTACGCTCGTTCCTCGCTAACCCACCCTACGAAAATATACTGAATTCGGCACAATTAGGTTTTTAGTACCGTCATTCTGACCGCTTCAATATAGTGTCTTTATTATGTAGAGACGGGTTGCACCCGTCTAGACGTATTCAATACGTCTCTACCGAAATTTTTTGGTGTGATTTTCGCCAAGCGTCTTTATTTTTTGGCATTAATTTCCAGCCACTTGTTTTTTTCTTGGCGGATGGACTCATCAATCAAGTGGCGATAAACAGATTCGATATAATCTTCATTAGCGCCCATGGCGGCAGCGTAAGCTTTCGCACGAGCAACAATGGCCTCTATGCGTCCAAAACGGCGAGTGTCCGCGGCACTGTCTTTGAATTGGGCTGCTTGGACAATATACTGAATACGCTCGCACAATAGCGGAATAATTTGCTCATCTAATTCGTCAATATGGTCGCGAACGTCTTGTAGTTGGTGACATTTGTCGATTTTTGGCTTTGCAATAGTGAGTTTTTTTTGCGTGGACATGGTTGCTCCTAAATTTGTTATTTTATGCTATAGCGAAATAACTTAATAATTGTTACGGCGTTATGCCGTCTTGCCGTACGACGGGTACTGTCTTCGACGGCAAGCCTTGTGCCAATCATTAATTTGTTCCGTTATAGTTTGTGTTGTTTAGTATTGCTCAGAATGACGGTACCAAACGACCAATTATAGCTTGAGCGTTTGCTTCAGACAATAATTACGCATCGATTACTCGTCGACATCACCAACAATAGAAAATAACTCGGCAAGCAAATCTTCGTGTTTGGCTTTGGCTTCTTCTTCGCTGAGTTCTGCTTCGTTGATGCCTATCCAATCGATTTCATCGTGTGGCAATTCATCAAGGAAGCGACTGGGTGTTGTCGATGTCATATTTCCAGCAATTTTTCGATTTTCAGCTAGGCTCATCCAGAGTTTTCGTTTGGCTCGTGTCATGCCAACATAAAGCAAGCGTCGCTCTTCTTCGACGAGGTTTTCATCATCAATGCTGTTATTGTGAGGCAGCAAACCTTCTTCTAAGCCAACAATAAATACATAGGGAAATTCCAACCCTTTGGCAGCGTGTAAGGTCATCAGTGAAACGGCTTCTAGTCGGTTTTCTTCTTCGGCCTTGTTTTCTAGCATATCGAGCAATAACATGCGTTGAATAATTTCTGACAGTCCATCTATGTCATCTTTTTCTTCCAGACGCATAATCCACTCTCTGAGGTCGGCAACCAATTCCATGCGTTTGTCAGCTTTTGCCACACTGTATTGTCCGCGAATATAATCTTCGTATTCGGTATCGCCAATAATCCAATCTAAAATTTGTGTGGGCGATTCGCCTCGCTCGGATTTTTCATTGAGCGACATAATCCATTGAGCGAAGTCATAGACGCGTTGTTGAGCAGCCGCTGGCATTACTTGAGAAAGTCCCATTTCCAAACAGGCTGGCAGGAAATTAATGTGGCGTTTGGCGGCATACTCGCTTAATCGCTGTAGTGTCGTTGTGCCAATTTCTCGTTTTGGTGTATTGATAATTCGTACAAATGCTCGTTGGTCATCGGGATTGGCTACTAATCGCAAATAAGCCAATAAGTCGCGGACCTCAGTGTGTTCAAAAAAAGAGGTTGCACCGTTAATGACATAAGGTACGCGTTGCTGCCGCAATTCTTTTTCAATCGCTCTCGATTGATAGTTGCCGCGATAGAGAATTGCATAGTCATTGAGACTGGTGTTGTAGCGATTGTGATGAACCAGTAAATTGGTGACTAAACTTTGGGCTTCATCAGCATCGGTGTCATTGGCGTAAACGGTAATCGGGTCGCCATTGTCAATTTGTGACCATAATTTTTTTTCAAATAAATGGTGGTTGTTGGCAATTAAGGCGTTACTTGCCGATAAGATGCGGCGGTCACAGCGATAGTTTTGTTCTAGTTTAATGACTTCTAAGCGAGGAAAATCATCGGACAGTAATTTTAAGTTTTCCGCTTCAGCACCTCGCCAAGAATAAATTGATTGGTCGTCATCGCCCACGGCGGTGAAATGTTCTGCTTCCCCCGTAAGATATTTGACTAATTGGTACTGGGCTTGGTTGGTATCTTGGTATTCGTCGAGTAGCAGGTAGCGAATGCGTCGTTGCCATTTTGCCAATACCTCAGGCTGTTCGGCAAATAGACGTAGACAATGAACAATTAAATCATCAAAATCAACCGCGTTTAACGCCAGTAAGTGCGTATTGTAAGTTTCTGTGGCAATTCGAATGGCTTCGTCAACGGGCTCTTTGCCTACAATATCATTCTTGTGGTTGGATAGTTGAGATTGTAGTTGTCTGATTTCTTTGTCGTCATTGAATTTGACAATCTCTTTGAGAATTTCTTGGCAATCTTTTTGGTCAAAAATACTAAAGTCTTTGTTTAAGCCAATGAAATGCCCATCTTCTTTTAAAATTCGCAATCCTAATGTGTGAAACGTCGAAACCCATAAGCCCTTGGATTCAGACTTTTTGAGCATTTTTGAGGCACGCTCTTTCATTTCTCTAGCAGCTTTATTGGTGAAAGTCAGTGCGACAACTTGATAAGCTTTGTAACCGCATTCACGAATTAAATAAACGATTTTATTGGTGATAACCCCTGTTTTACCGCTGCCAGCACCAGCGAGAACGAGTACGGGGCCGCTGATGGCGTGGACTGCTCGTTGTTGTTCTGGATTTAGTCGGGTAACTGGATTTGCACTCATTGGTTAATAATGTTTCGCATAATTATAAAGGAGGCTAAGTATCGCATATTTGATTGTGATTGTTTATAATTGATTAACGTTTTTTATATAACCATAGTAAAGCCAATTAACGTCTGCGGCGGCGTTACATCGTCTCGACGTATTCGTTATACTGTTTTTGGCAATGTGCCTTGTGCCAGAAGCTAATTGACTTCGCTATATCATTATTACAGAGTGAAAATTATGACTAATCAGCTATCTAAACCAACTGTAAAACCCAATAACCCACGCTTTTCTTCAGGGCCTTGTAGTAAGCGTCCTGGATGGTCGCCGGAGGTGTTAGCTGACGCAGTCTTGGGGTATTCGCATCGTGGAAAGGCGGGCAAAGAAAAGCTGGCAGAAGTGATTCACTTGACGCGAGAATTATTGGCTATTCCCGACGATTATCGCATTGGTATTGTGCCTGCTTCTGACACAGGGGCGGTTGAGATGGCGTTGTGGTCTTTGTTGGGTGAGCGTAAGGTAGATATTTTTGCTTGGGAAAGCTTTTCAAAAACTTGGCTAGCGGATATTACTCAGCAACTAAAAATAGACAACAATACCTATACGGCGGAGTTTGGTGAAATTGCTGATTTGTCTCTTTACAACAAGCAAAATGACTGTGTGTTTGTGTACAATGGCACGACTTCAGGTGTGCGTGTGCCTAATCTCGATTGGATTAGTGATGAACGTGAAGGCTTGGCGATTTGTGATGCGACATCAGCGGTGTTTTCTCAGTCTATTGATTTTTCGAAGTTAGATGTAGTGACTTGGTCTTGGCAAAAGGCCTTGGGTGGTGAGGGTGCTCACGGTATGCTGGTGCTTTCTCCACGTGCGGTTGAGCGTTTGGAAACATATACGCCGCCTTGGCCGCTGCCAAAAATTTTCCGATTAACGCAATCGGGAAAACTTATCGAAGGCATTTTCACAGGTGCAACGATTAATACGCCGTCACTATTGTGTGTCGAAGATGTTTTGGACAGTATGAAATGGCTAAAATCTCAAGGTGGACAGGCAGCTGCTCAAGCCATTAGTGACAAAAGTTTTTCTCTGATTTGTGATTGGGTAGGGCAGCGTCAATGGGTGGATTTTTTGGCCAAAGCACCTGAGACGCGTTCAAATACCTCTGTCTGTTTAAGTGTCACGGATGAGCGTTTTGCAAAATTATCTGAGAGTCAGAAAAAAGAAAAAATTAAAGTGTTGTGCGATTTGCTGGAAAAAGAAAATGTGGCATTTGATATTAAAGGCTATAAAACCGCACCAGTGGGCTTGAGAATTTGGACGGGGGCAACGGTTGTACCTGAAGACGTGGAAAAATTATTGCCTTGGTTGGATTGGGGATTTGAGCAAGTTGTGTCTCCATTATATAGTCAAGCTACCTAATTACTACGACAAGGTGCTGTGACGCCGTCGTTATAATCAGGCGACTTGATGGCAATCCTTAAAACTGCAAGTCTTTGCGAGGAGCGATAGCGACGTGGCAATCCCCAACTACCTTGCAAAGTAGTCGGAGACCGCCACGCTCATTCCTCGCTCGCGGTGACGATGCGTCAGCTGATTTCCTAGAATTTTTTTGATTGGATTGGATTAATTTTTCTCAAGATAGCTACGAGCATCGGCAACGGCAAGCTTGACTTGTTCAGGTGCGGTGCCGCCTAAATGATTGCGAGCATTGACTGAGCCTTCGACGGTTAGTACGTCAAAAACATCACTTTCAATATCGTCATTCTGAGCTTGTAAATCAGCTAGCGACAATTCATCTAACGCACAGTTTTTCTCAATGGCAAGGGCAACGGTTTTGCCAACAATTTCGTGAGCATCTCTAAAGGCAATGCCCTTTTTGACTAAATAATCTGCCAAATCGGTTGCGGTTGCAAAGCCGTCTTTAGCTGTTTTTTTCATGATGTCGCGATTGGCTTGAATATGAGGAATCATACCTGCAAAGGCTCTAAGGCTGGCGGTCACTGTGTCCACGCTGTCGAATAAAGGCTCTTTGTCTTCTTGGTTGTCTTTGTTGTAAGCGAGTGGCTGTGATTTCATAATGGTCAACATAGTCATCAAATCACCGTAAACACGTCCAGTTTTGCCGCGGACTAGCTCGGCGATGTCTGGATTTTTCTTTTGCGGCATGATTGAGCTGCCTGTGCAGAATCTGTCGGGTAAATCGACAAATTTAAACTGTACGGAATTCCAGATGATTAACTCTTCTGCCATTCGCGATAAGTGCATGGCAATCATGGCGTTAACACTGCACAGCTCGATAGCAAAGTCGCGGTCAGAAACGGCATCTAGTGAGTTTGCACAAGGTTTGTCAAAGTCCATTAGTTCAGCACTTCGCAAACGATTGATGGGGTAAGTCGTTCCTGCCAATGCCGCCGCACCAAGCGGTGATTGATTGAGGCGTTTGCGACAGTCAAGCAAGCGTTCGTCATCGCGTTTAAGCATTTCAAACCAAGCCAATAAATGATGTCCAAATGTAACAGGTTGGGCAGACTGTAAATGCGTGAACCCCGGCATGATAGTGTTGTACTCTTTATCAGCTAGCTCAACAATACCGCTCATTAATTGATGTAGCTGTAAACGCATATCGTCGATTGCTCCACGCAAATGCAGGCGAATGTCAGTGGCGACTTGGTCATTGCGAGAGCGTCCTGTGTGTAGACGTTTACCTGCCAAACCAATTAAGTCGGTGAGTCTGGCTTCGATATTCATATGAACATCTTCAAGCTCGGCGGACCACTGGAATTTCCCGTCTTGGATTTCTTGTTGGATTTGTTGTAGGCCTTGGTGGATTTTTGTCACATCCTCTGACGATAAGATGCCTTGCTCGCCCAGCATTGTGGCGTGAGCGATAGAGCCTGCAATGTCATCCAATGCCATGCGTTGGTCAAAAGATACGGATTCGTTAAAGTCTAGGATAAAGCCGTCCATAGATTCACTAAAACGACCGCCCCACTGTTGATTGGTTTTTTTGCTCATATATATTGTCTGAAAATCTGAAGATGAAAAGAAAACAATGACAATAGAGTTTATCGCCAGTTTTGTCAATATGGTTAAGTGAATTAATTGCTATTGCTGTGTTGTATCTTATCTCTGTATTGATTATGCTGCCCTTGATAATACGTTTTGTGTCTGCTCTTGTGTTTACATGTGCTAGGTGCGGAACTTTTGATCAAGATTTAAATAGTCGAGTAGGATGGATGGAGTGAGGAACGAACGATATCCACCGCTTGCAGATGTTAAATTTCCAGAAAATAACAAATAGATTGAATTAGAAAATCAGAGTAAAAAATGAAAATTAAACTTGTATTTCTTAATGGTATCTACGCGAGCTTTAAGAGAGATTAATTATGATAAAAATGATAGGGATAAAAGGTGGAAGTTCGTTATGTGAGTTAGGAACTACCTCAGATGTACAATTATTTTTTGATTGCATTGAAAAATATACAATGCCAAATAACCCAGAAGAAAATTGGGATTTGCTAATGGGTAGACTTTATAAAAGATATTTGAATAAAGAAACGGTTAATGAAAGTATATATTTGATAAAAATAGTACAAACATCTTTTAAGCAAATAAATTTGGACTTTCACATTGATGAAAGATTCCACTAATCTAAATACTAAATTAGTTAATTTAGAAGAAATTTTTTCTAAATATTTTAGACATTTTTTACTGTTTAGAAAGTGCTGAACTCAACTATGAAGCATTTAAAGATTATCCAGATTATCAGTATGAAGCAGTTAGGATAATCACGAGTAATATGCCTGAATATTTAATAGAAAAAAATTTATCTTTCGAGGATTATGATAATTTATCTGAAGAGGATTTACCATTTTGGCAACAAACAGGTGTTACAGAATTTGCTATTGAGAATAAATAGATTTAATAAATAGTCATAGTAGAGCCTGCTGCTGAAGGAATTATTAATGCTTTTCCAAGAAGGTAAGGGTGCAGAAAATGATTTTTAAATATTTACATAATATCAAGATTAAAAAACAAGTGAGGAGCTTGCTAAATTCAGTTTCTTCTTTGCTCACCCAAAATGATGTGATAAACGCAAAAGATCTCATTGAACACGAAGAGTGGGGCATAGCTTTTGAGCTTATATACACCCAGCTTCATGAGTACGATGCTGTTTTATCAGTAAATCAAATAGAAAAAATAAAACAGTTAGCAGATTTGATGGAACTGGAAGACGACTGTTGGGATTGTTTGTTACAAAAAAAATTATTCAAGTAAAAGATGGATTTTTTGTGATTGTTGATAGTAAGCAGATTACCAAAGGTGCAACTCGTTCATAGGTAAGTTATCTTGATGGAAAAGAAGTCCAGCATGGAACAGCAGGAAGTGTCAGGCCAGATTGGTGTATTGGCAATAGCTATAGTATTGAAGTTAAAAATTATGATATTACCAATAACTCTAGTGGGTTGGTTAATAATATAACCGAACAAGCTACTTATCGTCAAAATCACTTGCCCAATGGCATGCAACAAACAGTTGTTATTGACACTCGAGGGCAGAGTGTTAGCCGTGCACAACGTAGGAAAATAGCAGCTGATATCAGCAAAAAATCTAACGGTATTATTAAATATCAAGATATTAAGTTTAAGGAGAAGTAAAAAATGAATGATGAAGTTGCAGTGCAAGGAGGAAATCTGATTAATGTCTTGGGCACTCGTTTAGAAGTAATCTCTTTTTTCGAAAAAATAGCTAATGTGTTAGAGGAATCAGAGTTAGCCATGCCTTTAATAACAGACAGGCTGTATAAAAAATACATTACACAATCTGAAAATCAATTGTTTTTAGAAGATTTATGCATATTAGTTGATCTGTTTAAGAAACACAGAATTAAAGAAAGTTGTTATTTTACTTACTTTAATAAAATAGAAAAAGCAGTGATAGAGGCACAAGACGATTATGATTTTTGTCTAAAAGAAGAAATACCTTATGAATATCAGCCAGTAATGATCATAAGTTCTAGTGTACCTTATTCCGTAATTCAAGGTAAAATACCACTTGAAGTTAGAGATAATCTAACAGACGAGGATTTGCCATTTTGGCAACAAACAGATGTTATAGATCTTGCTGTTAAGAATAAATGGATTTAATAAATAGCAAGTGCAAGGTGCGTTACGCTCGTTCCTCGCTAACGACATTTTACGATTCTGCTAGGTTTTTCATAAAAAATATCAAATAAGTACCGTCATTCTGTAGAGACGCAATGCTTGCGTCTCATGGGTGGTAGGTTTTGGATTGGGGGTTCGCTCATTCAGCTTACGAGCTGAAAAAGTATTAACTCATCAGTTAAACGAAACCACTGACTCGGAGAAATGGGCGGAACTGACAGCGCAATTAAATCATGTGAAAGCGGTGATGCAAGCCGAACAAGCGACTTATGATACTTGGAAAGAAGGTGGTACGGGACGTGTTCTACTACACACAGCTCGAGTGGGGTGGATGGAGTGAGGAACGAACGATATCCACCGCTTGCAGATGTTAAATTTCCAGAAAATAATAAATGGATTGAATAGGCTTCGGTAGAAATTTTGAATAACGGAATTAGATGCAAATTAATAAAGGTGGATATCACTATCGTTCCATCCGCTCTGAATGAATTCCTTCAAAAACATGAGGAGATGCGATACATAAGAATCCAGTCCCCAATAGGGGATTTGGGAAAAACTCCTAATGATTCATTGTATGAACCTCAATGACCAAAAATAAGAAGAGGATGTAAGAAGTGAAATATTTTTATGATGAAAAATTGTTGCCCAAAAAATTTCAATATCCAGAGTTATACAGAAAATATACAAAAATTTATCCTAGTATCAAGGAAGAAATAGCTCCTTGGTATTTGATAAAGGAATATGAATACCCCGATGGTATATTGTTTTTAGATTTGGATGCTTTTAAAAAATCATCAAAATTCTTAGTTCCATTTGCTAGATATGATGATGATATGTGTGACGATGTGGCTTGTTTTGAAGGTGATGATTGTTCTGGGGATCCTCGTATTTTTTTTTACTGTTGGGATGATTTGAGTCAGATTAATTGGGAAGAAAGATACAGCATAAAAAACTTTTCTACTTGGTTAGAATTGGCCAAAAAAGGAGATTTGTGATTGCTGGAAGCCTAGTTTTCAGAAAGTTCAAGTAGGGGGATGAAGTGAGGGGTGAACGATATCTACCGCTTGCAGATGTTAAATTTCCAGAAAATAACAAAGAGATTGAATTGGCTTCGGTGAAAGTATCGGATAACGGAATTAAATACAGCCTAATAAAGGTGGATATCGCTATCGCTCCATCCACCCTACGCGAGCTAAAGAGGTATGAGTAAATAAAATGATAGATTTAATAGACAAAGATGCAAAAACAGTTGTTGGTAAGTCTTTAGCTGGCTTACAGCTTGGGGAAAGCATTGAAACATTTTTGCCATACATTGATACCGCAATAGACGGTAACGAAGTACCTTGGTCAATTAGTGTTATGAATGATAATCCAGGGGTAACACCCTACAAAATTAAAAATAACCAAGGTTACAAAATACATATTAATCGACAAGAAATAGAATTGTTATTTAGTCCAAAAGGTTTTTTACGGCATATTGAAGTAAATGAAGGCTATGCAGATAAAACAGTCTATGATGGTGAGATTTTTGAAGGTTTGAAAATAGGAGACAAATTAGCAGATATAAAACACCCAACATATCATTGCGACCCTGATGAAGTTCATTATTTAGTTGATGACGATGGAGAAATTATTGATGGCATTTGGTTTTTTACAGCCTCGGGGGAATTAGAAGAAGACCCTGACCAAGTGATTTTATCAGTGAAAGTCTATGATTATAGTATTGAATAGTCTTGAGTAGATACCGTTTAGCTAGAGTAGGGTGAATGGAGTGAGGAACGAAGGAAATAATAGTAATAGTGGTGGACATAAATTAAAATTTTCTACTCTAGTTAATGAAAAAGTACAACACAGTCCCAAGAATGATAATAGTCAACATAGAGGTGAATATATTAGGTTTACTCTTAAATCTCAGAAAAATTCTATTACAAAGCAAGATACCCCAGAAAAGTTTGTTTATATTATTGACCCAAAGGCATTCCAAGGTTTTTCTCGTCATTTTGAAAAAGGTAACACAACTGTTTATAACCAAAAAGGTCAAAAACTTCATTATAATCAAAATAGCAAAAAGTTTGAGGTGGAGAAATGAAAGCTACACCAAAATTAGATCAGTATGCACCAGCAGTAATTGGTAAATCATTAGCAGGCTTCACCCTAGGAGATGAGCTAGATAATTTTATACCATTAGTTGACACAATACTTAAACGGAGTGAAACGGATCGTCAAATTAATGAAATTATACACAGCAATCAGGGGGTATTATTATTTGTGCAAGATGACTGGTATGATATCTTCTTTTCTCAGCCTAGAATTGAATTATGTTTTTCTAAAAAAGGTAAACTGTGGCACATTATAGTTAGTGATGGTTATAAAGGTGAAATATTTGACGGTTTGAAAATTGGTGATCGACTAGCTGATATTAAACACCCCTTGTATTTTGATGACCCAGATGAAGTTCATTATTTAATTGATGATGGTCACGTTATTTCGGGAATTTGGTTCTATACAGGAGAAGGTGAACTTGAAGAAGACCCAGATCAAAGAATTCTAGAAGTTAGAGTTTACGACTATAGTATTGAGTGAATATTCTGTAGCAACTAGGAATTACTTATTTGGGGACGGCACGTTTTATCCCAATCAATAATAAATGAGTAAAAAATAATGACAGAACAATATGGAAATAGTGGAGAAACCAGAGAAGAAATTATAGAAAGACTAGTACAAGAATCATTAGAATTAGGACATGAGCACCTTATAGGAATGAATAGGGATGAACTTGTTTTAGAGATTTATCGTATGGGAAGCTTTACTGAAGTAGCTATGGATGCGTATTCCTGGCTGAGCAGTCTATACCCTGAATCAGCAAAAACAGAAGGTATTCGAATCATTCGAGAAGGCTTTGGTGCTGACACTGCTTTGCAAGAATTTGTTTTAGATCTCTTATATGCTAATAACACTTCTGATGCAATTGATCTAATAATAGAAAAACTTGATGATTTCGCTCTAGGTGTACTGGGAACAGCTCTATTTGAGCTAGGTTGTTCCCATAATCTTGCTGCTGATTTGCCTAAATATTCTATTGCTGTAGAAAAAACTAAACAAAGGGTTAAACGATTGAATGATGACGAGCGTACAATTCTTGGTCAGAATCTTAAATATTTTGAGGAAAAGTTCAAATAAAGTGAATGGAGCGATAGTAATACACATCATCTAGAGAACTAATGATTTTAGGCGTAAAGGACAAAAGAATGAAAAAGCTTATCTGTATATTGCTGCCGATAAGCTTTTTTATTTGTGGTGTTCTGTTCGCACCGCGGATAACAAAATTTAAAGTAAATGGTACCGTCATTCTGTGTTCTTATAATACATTTTTCTGCTTTTCTCTAACACTCGTTTCAGCTCGAGTAGGGTGGATGGAGTGAGGAACGAATGATATCCACCGCTTGCAGATGTTAAATTTCTAGAAAATAACAAATAGATTGAATTGGCTTCGGTGAAAGTATCGGATAACGGAATTAAGTACAGGTTAATGAAGGTGGATATCGCTATCGCTCCATCCACCCTACGCGAGCTAGTTATCTTACAGGAACAGCTGGTGTGGCCAAAGGAGCTGTGGGAGCTGTTAAGGGGGGAGCCAAGGGCGTAGGAAACACCCTAAACCGTGGTAAAAATTACTTTACTCTAAATAAAGTACTTGATTCTGATAATGTTGCTGTGCTAGCACCAAGTGGTGGTATTAATGCTTCTAAAGTTTGTGGTAGTGCGTGTGATTTAAAGCCGACCAATGACTTAGAGCGCAACTTAATCGACGATATTATTACCAACGGTGATGACACAGGTATAAAAACCGAACGGTGTCCTGTCCGCACTGCGGTGTCCTGTCCGCATTGCGGACACTAAAGTTTTTGTCTAAAAATTAGTGATTTTTTCAAATTTTTTTTGTATTTTTGCAAAATTCTACAAGCTGAGAAATAATTTAGTTCATTCTTAACGCCAATTTAATAAAATTAACGGATAGTTGGCAAAAAATACGAATTTTAGGCACATTGGTACCGTCATTCTGCGGACAGTATTTTTGATGGTTGGTTTTCTGCTACTTCCTCCTCCTTCGTGTGTTTTGCCAAACTTCTTCGGGCGTTTCTCCTCCGAGATTTTGGTGTGGTCTGTGTTGGTTATACCAAATTTTAAAGTGATGGAGCCATTGTTGTAATGCTTGTTTATTTTGAATTTCAAACAATTTTATCATTGGTTTTAGTGTA
>PDWI01009070.1_pt1 | contig 29412 bp, 25 predicted proteins | sample 1430891 | NCBI WGS metagenome assembly PDWI01 (sample SAMN01162508, study PRJNA174530) | Oral metagenome, whole genome shotgun sequencing project. | biome: Marine environment; feature: Marine mammal; material: Swab sample of the gingival sulcus; isolation source: swab sample of gingival sulcus... | reverse complement strand
TTTTCCAATTCCATTTTCTTTTTGGCTTTAATCATACTTTTTTGATAACCATTCATAAAAATGTCCCAACTCAACAAAGGCATTGGTTTAGATTTTGGTGCTCCTATTTTATGTTTTATTTTTTTATATTCTTGGTTTGTCAGGTTGAATAAATAAATATCCAAAGACATCATATCAGCAAGATTATTTTTCATAATAGTGTCTTTTTAGTTCTGACTAACGTAAGATTAGCATACTGATAATCAATTTCTTGAAATTTGTTGTGTTTTTCATTTTTAAGTTCCTATTTCCCCTATTTTACGTTAGCCAACGTACTAAAGTTTCTGCAAGACTATGAAGGATTTATTGTATATGCAGTAGCGGACTAAAAAGATGAAAGTTTTAGTACAACACTACACTTAATCAAAAACCTTATTCTTCTGCCAAATTACAAAAAAGCAAATAAAAAGAGGATTTTGAGGGTTTAAAAACTCTAAAATTTTAAAGTTCGCACAAAACCCGCTATTATTTTTAAACTTGTACTGCCTACCGGCTCTTATTTATTAAATGATGTATTTATCAAGTTTATCTAAAAATCTTTCATCACGCATTCCTGTTCTATTAAACATAATAACGCTTCCAATTTCTTTTTCAGGATACGTTCGTATCTCACAATAATAACCTCCGCCACCTCCTGCATGGCAAAAATATTGATTTCTACCCAATCTCCCTTTAAACCAAGACAAACACATGCCTGTGGCTTTTCCTTGATTGGTGAAATTTTCCACAAAAAGTTGTTTTTTGTATTCGTCACTTATCAGCTTGCAATTGGGCTTTAATAATTTTTGAATGTATTTCACCAACGAATTTGCATTACCAATTAATCCCCCATAAGACGCACCATTTACATAAAGCGTATTAAATGCGTTCCATTTACTTTCTGTTCCGTTTACCAATTTTGATTTGTCTATCATAAAACCCAAAATAACATTGGATAAACTGTATTTTTTGTGATAGCCTTTCGCATGCTGATTAGGGTTGTTTATTATAAAATCCATTTCGGTTTCTTTGATGCCGAGAGGCTTTAGAATATTTGCACTAATATACGCCTCATAAGTGCTGCCTGAAACTTTTTCAATCAGTTGCCCAAGTATAACATATCCTAAATTAGAATAGGCGTATTTTTGATTTGGTTTTGATTTCGTCTGGTTATTATTGGCAAAAATTTGTTTAAAAAACATATTTCTGTCAAAAGATTGATGCTCTTCTGTTAGATGAACCCAGCTCAACGGAATGGGATTTGGAATGCCTGCCGAATGACTTAATAGCTGTTGTATCGTAATATTTGCTGAATAAGGAAATGCAGGTAAATACTTCTTTACAGCTTGCTCAATATCAATTTTTTTCTGTTCTGCTAATTGTAAAATGGCTAATGCCGTAAAGGTTTTAGTAACAGAATACACATTATATGTAGTATTTTCTGTTATTTTCTTTTGATTTTTTATATCAGCAAAACCAGCTCTAAATTGATGTATGATACTGTTTTTGTTAAAGATAATATATTGAACAGAAGGCGTTTTATTATCTTCTATTTGTTTTTTTAATATATTATCAACTTTATTCATTTTTTCGTTTTTAGATTGCGAGTACATACCAAACTAAAAATCCTTACGGATTTTTAGAAATAGGCAAGAACAAACTATTGCTTATAACCATCTTAGCTGTAATTTTTTATTCAGTTATTTCGATAATATTTTTTTCGGGGTCTAAAATGACACTTTCATAGTATCCATAGCCAGTTATTCTAGGTGCTCCAGCAATTTCAAAATCCATCTTTTTCAAATTTTGAAGTTAATTCATCAACTTTTTCTTTACTCCCAACAGAAAATACTAAATAATTTATTCCAACATTCTGATTTAAAAAATCATTTCTATTTACAGTAATATCAAGTTTATTCATCAATTCCAGTCTTGTGCCACTATCAAACTCCAAAAAAATAGGATGTGAATTTTTTGTTTGGGTTATGATACTTATTACTCGGAATTCCGCCAAAGTAATTTTGATAAAATTCTTTCATTTTTAAACTCCCATTTTCCCTATTTTACGTTAGCCAACGTACTAAAATTTCTACGAGTCTATGGGGATTACAGCTAACGGCATGTACAGCCGTTGGTTGTAGCTATACATCTTTATTAGCAAACGTTAATTGTTTTGATATTCTTTTATAATTTCCCAACGTTTTGGGTCAACTACTTTCCAATAAACTTCATAAAAATCTTTCTTTTCTGGATTATGATTTTTTATCAATTCAGCGAAGAAATTAGTCAAAGCAGTTTTTTCTTCTGTTTGTTCCGTTAAAATGTCTCGCTCATCTTTGTCCAAAACCATGACAGATGCGTAGATGTATTTCCACTCCTCAAGTCCATTTGTCAAAATAGTATATTTTTTTCCATTTGAGAATATGTCAATATTTTTCCACATTAATATTGGATGATTTCTGTTGCTTGGATAAATTTCTTTGTCCCATTTTCCATATTTGTCGTACATTACTTTATGTGTGTGAAATGCTGAATAAACACATTCAAACCTTATCTCATTAATTTTTGTTGTATCAGCATCGTTAACAATTATACATTCTTTATTTAAAATCTTTGTGAACTTATTTTTATAAATTTTTGGACATTTTGTTTTCTTAACTGATTTTTGAGATGAAGAACAACTTAAAAGAATAGAAATTATAATTGTTATATAAATGACTCTCATGATTTGGTTCTTAATTCTGACTAACGGCATATACAGCCGTTGGTTGAGAATACATTGTTGTGTGCAGATTTTTTTAATTCAGCCATATTAGAATTACGATTAATAAAATTATTCCGAAAAGGATTAAAACTCCAAAAACTATTCGTTCTTTTTTTTGTTCCGCTTTTGCACGTTTACGAATCCGTTTTTTTATTTCAATCAGTTCTTTTTCAGGAACAGTTTTAAAAATGGGTTGTTGAGATTCTTTGTCTGATGAATAAATTCTGTTACGATTATTTTCTTTGAACTTAAGTCGGTTCGATGGACGTTGAGCTCGGTTTTGTTTCATCCGATTAATCATATCCATTATGTGTCCTGCTCCGTAGCTCATTTTAATTCAGTCGTATTTGTTCAGCGTTTCGTTTCTCTTAGCTTGTTTCCAACGTTACGTATAACCGTCAATTGAGGCTAAGTTAGCGATAATTTTTTGATTATTAACAACTAAAAGGGGAATTTGTCGTACACCCTTTTACATATTATTTGATAATGTACAAATCAATAATTTATTACCTTTATGCACTACTATTCCGTTATAAGCAAAACAAAATCAACTGGTTACATTTTACTTATAACGGAATAGTAGTGAGAATTGGTATAAAATTACAAAACCACTCAAAGACGAGTGGTTTTTTTAAATTTCATCCTAATAAATCATAGAATAAAAAATTCCATAAATATAGTTGCCTAATACCATTTCCACCTCAAAATCATGACTAAATTTCTTATATTTGCTCATAACACAAATATAGGCATAGCCAACAGAACATTACCACCAGCTAAGCAGGTGGTTTTCTAAGTTAAAATAAACTATAGCTACGGCTATACTTAATTTTTACGCCTTATCTATCACAAAAATTCATCATTTTATCTTTTGAGTACTTTTAAAGCAAAAGCAGCTACAGCTTCCATAACCGCCTCACTCATAGTTGGGTGCGGATGGATAGCTTTTAGCACTTCATGACCTGTGGTTTCAAGTTTTCTACCCAAGACGGCTTCGGCAATCATATCAGTAACACCGGCACCTATCATATGACAACCAAGCCATTCACCATACTTCGCATCAAAAATTACTTTCACAAAACCATCCGGAGTTCCGGCAGCTTTGGCTTTACCACTTGCAGAAAACGGAAACTTACCTACTTTGAGTTTATAACCGGCTTCTTTGGCCTGTTTTTCAGTCATCCCTACACTGGCTATTTCGGGCGTAGCATAAGTACAACCGGGAATATTGTCGTAATCTATAGGTTCAGGGTTTAGTCCAGCAATTTTTTCCACACAGGTAATGCCTTCGGCAGAAGCCACGTGAGCCAATGCCGGCCCACTCACTACATCACCAATAGCATAATAACCCGGAATATTGGTTTCATAATATTTATTCACTATAATTTTATCTTTATCGGTGACAATGCCAACTTCCTCAAGACCTATGTTTTCCAGATTAGATTTAATCCCTACCGCAGAAAGTACAATATCCGCTTCTAATATTTCTTCACCTTTTTTAGTTTTTACCTTGGCTTTTACCCCTTTTCCTGAAGTATCTACTTCGGTAACACTAGATTGGGTCATAACTTTTATACCGGCTTTTTTAAATGACCGCTCAAACTGTTTAGACACTTCTTCGTCTTCTAATGGCACCAAATTGGGCAAAAATTCAACAATAGTTACTTCCGTACCCATACTGTTATAAAAATGGGCAAATTCTACACCTATAGCACCTGAACCAACTATTATCATAGATTTTGGCTGTTTTTTAAGTGACAGGGCTTCTCTGTAACCTATCACCTTTTCCCTATCTATGGGCAAGAATGGCAATTCTCTGGAACGGGCTCCGGTAGCAATGATAATGTGTTTGGCTTGATATTCTGTAGTTTTGCCGTCTTTGTCTTTTACCGCAACAGTTTTGCCTGTTTTCACTGATCCAAAACCGTCTATAACATCAATTTTATTCTTTTTCATTAAAAACTGAACCCCTTTGCTCATCCCTTTTGCAACATCCCTGCTTCGTTTTATCACTGCGGTAAAATCTTTGTCTATCTCTTTTGCCTTAAGCCCATAAGCATCAACATGTTTTAAATATTCATATACCTGAGCACTTTTTAACAAGGCTTTGGTAGGAATACACCCCCAATTAAGGCAAATACCCCCAAGGTTTTCTTTTTCTACAATTGCTGTTTTAAATCCAAGTTGTGATGCTCTAATAGCCGTTACATAACCACCCGGCCCGCTTCCAATGATAATAATGTCGTAGTTCATGCTTTTTATTTTCTATTATGTGTTATTTAATGTTTATTTTTATTGTTAATAATAACAATATTCTTGTCTTAATTCTTTGTCTCTACTATTTAATGCGACGAAGATTGGCAAATTTAATCAAATTTTATCGCTTTTATAGGACTAATCTTACTAATAATTATAGACGGAATGAGTAGCATCAATAAACATAGTATTAGTGTTCCTATGTTAAGATACAATAAAATGGGCAAATTGTAAAATACCGGTGCTTCACTTACGTAATAATTCTCCGGGTCTAATTTTACAAATCCAAAACGCTCCTGAGCCATCAACAATCCCATACCGATAAGATTACCCCAAAACAATCCGATGGCAATTAAATAAGCCGCATTGTACAGAAATACTTTTCTGATGCTCCAATTTGTACTACCCAGAGCTTTTAAAATGCCCACCATCTGAGTACGTTCCAAGATTAAGACAAGCAATGCGGTAATCATGTTAATGCCTGCAATTACAATCATAATTACCAGTATAACAACAATATTTGTGTCCAGCAATTTCAACCAGTCAAATATATCTCTGTATTTTTCACTAATAGCCTGAGCGTTTAGGGTTGCTCCAATGCTGTTGTAAATCTCGTCTCCCTTTTCTTCCAATTGGCCAAAATCATCCAACAATACTTCAAAACCACCGACCTGAGTTTTATCCCATTTGTTTAACCGTTGTACATGTTTAATATCACCAATAACGTAATTTTGGTCAAAGTCATTATAACCGGTGCTATAAATACCGGCCACGGTAAAAACCCTTAGGTTGGGTGGCGAAGCATCGTCTTTCATAAAAAACATATTAAACTTATCGCCAACTTTTAGCCCCAGCCGATTAGCCGTAATTTCAGAAATCAGGGTGGTGTTGTTAAACTCATCGTTTATCGTTACAAGTTTTCCTTCTACCAAATAGTCCTTAAAGAATGACCAGTTATAATCCGTACTCACGCCTTTATAAATAACCCCCTCAAAGTCTTTTTCAGTTCTGATAATTCCACCTTTGGTAGCGTATGACTGTACGTTCTGTATGCCGGAAATGTTTTTAAATTCAGGATAAAAATCTTGTTGAATAGAAAGCGGAGAAATAGTAATTAAAGAATTGTTATCTTCATAATTTGAAATCTGAATATGCCCGTTAAAACCCGAAATTTTTTCTTTAATCTTTTTTTGCAGCCCTATAGTAGTGGCCACCGAAACGAGCATGATAATTAAACCTACCGCTATGGCAATAATGGCTATTTTTATTATTGAAGAAGAAATACTACTTTTATGCTCTTTCCCTGTAATAATTCTTTTTGCTAAAAATAATTCGTAATTCAAAATATCATGAAGTCTTTAAGGTTCAAAAATACATATTTTTTATCGGTTTTATTTCTGCTGTTCTTTTTAGTTGCCTGTAAGGAAGAAAAAAAGCAAAATTTAGCCAAAAACAACCAAAAAATCAATACTGACAATTTGTCATTTAATGTTTTGCCTGATGATATTATAATATCAAAACCAGTTGATTACATTAATTTAATTAAACAAAAAAATATAGGCTTGGTAGCCAATCAAACCAGTGTGGTAAAAAACAAAAAAAATGGGTTTACCCACCTTGCAGATACACTTTTGACTCTAAAAATTCATCTAAAAAAAATCTTTACCCCCGAGCATGGCTTTAGAGGAAAGGCTGATGCAGGCGAAAAAATAAAAGACGGCATAGATGCCCATACCGGACTTCCTGTAATATCTCTTTACGGTAAAAACAGAAAGCCCTCTAAAAAAAGTTTAGCAGACCTGGATATTGTTATTTTTGATATTCAAGACGTAGGAGCAAGATTTTACACCTATATTTCCACTTTGCATTATGTTATGGAAGCCTGTGCCGAAGCCGGAGTTTCGGTAATTGTAATAGACCGACCCAACCCCAACGCCCATTATATAGACGGCCCAATATGCGAAAAAGAATACAAAAGCTTTGTAGGCATGCACCCGGTACCCGTTGTTTACGGAATGACTATTGGTGAATATGCACAAATGATAAATGGCGAAAAATGGTTGAAAAACGGCGTGCAATGCAACTTAACAGTGATGCCTTTAAAAAATTACACACACAACACCCCCTACAGCCTACCTGTGAAACCTTCACCAAATCTACCTAACGACCAATCTGTAAACCTCTACCCCAGCCTTTGCTTTTTTGAAGGCACCAAAATAAGTGCCGGAAGGGGTACAGAAATTCAATTTCAGGTATTTGGAGCACCTTTTTTACCCAAAGAACAATTTCCGTTTACTTTTACTCCAAAATCCAATGAAGGAGCTAAAAACCCAAAATTTAAAGGTAAATTGTGCTACGGAAAAAACTTGCGAACAACAAAAAAACTAAATAACATTAACTTAGAATGGCTAATCTCAACTTACAATGCTACTTTAGACAAAACGAGCCAAAGACATAAGAAAAACATGGCAACCGGGCATTGAGGAGTTTAAGAAAATCAGAAGTAAATATCTTATTTATAAATAATCAGAAATATTACACTGACACTTTTAATAGCGTGGACTAACTACTCTTATGGACAATTAGTTACGTTAAAAACAAACATTACCAAAACACAAATAGATTCCGCCAAATCAATAGTCTCAAGATTTTTAGTTGACGAGAAAATTCCGGGAATGGCTATTTCGGTTTCCACAAATGATTCATTGATTTGGTCTGAAGGATTTGGATTTGCTAACTTAAAAGACAGCATTTTGGTACATCCCGATAAAACCCAATTTAGAATAGCAAGCATTTCAAAAACGTTATCAGCTCTAGCTCTGGGAATTTTAAAAGATACCGGAAAATTGGATTTTGACAAAAGCATTTACACTTATCTACCGGACTACCCCAAACACCAATACGATTTTACCATAAGGCAATTAGCAGGACACACGGCAGGCATAAGGCATTATAAGGGAACGGAATTTATCTCGAACAAAAAAATGTCCATTACCGAAGGCCTGAGCATCTTTAAAAATGACAGTTTAGAATTTAAACCCAACACAAAATATCTATATAACACTTATGGCTGGAATTTACTTAGCGAAATTATACAACAAGTAGCAAAATTGCCTTTTGATAATTACGTGCAAAACAATGTTTTTAAACCCCTAAAAATGGAGCAGATAGCCTTTATAGCTATGGCGAGTATTTTTAACGCAGTAGAAGTGAAAATTTATCCAATTACATATAGTATTATATATTAGACTTGGTATTAGTATTCCGCCAAATAGTATCGCATTTAAGGTATTTTTTGTTTTTGCTACTTAACCAAACAAACTTGACAAGCAGCAAAAACAAAAAATCCCATATCGACTACGTCGATATGGGATTGTGATTGATGTGGGCAATGAGGGATTCGAACCCCCGACCCCCTCGGTGTAAACGAGGTGCTCTGAACCAACTGAGCTAATTGCCCGATAAACACACCTGTCCTACTAAAGATAGGCGGGTGCAAATATAAAGTAGTTTTTAATTCTAACAAAGATTTTTTTTAAAAATTAGCAATGGTAGATTAAACCACCTCTGCCACTACAAAAGTGCTGCCACCCACAAAAATAAAATCGTCAGGGGCAGCATTGGATTTTGCAGCATTAAAAGCGATATCCACCTGCCCGTATCTCTTGCCTTTTAACCCAAAATTTGCTGCTTTTTCAGCCAATTCTTCCGATGATAAACCTCTAGGTACATTAGGCGTACAAAAATAATAAATGGCAGTCTTGGGAAACAGCGGTAAAATATCATCTAACTTCTTATCATTCACTACCCCAATAACCAAATGTAATTGATGATAATTCTGAGCTAAAACCTGGCTTATAACAATTTCCAAACCTTCCTTATTATGAGCGGTATCGCAAATAATTAATGGCTTATCGCTCAGTTTTTGCCACCTCCCCAATAAACCGGTGTTTTTTACCACATGTAAAAGGCCATTTTCAATATGTTTGTCGGAAATATGAAATCCATGGTGTTGAAGAATTTCTATAGTCTTAACCGCCGTTTTTATATTATAGCACTGATAATTGCCTTTTAAATCAGATTCATATTCCCTGTCAACTTCTTCATTAGCAATACTTATCGGTGCATGTACATCCTCGGCCTTTTGTTTAAAGACAGTGAATACCTGCCGCTGCCTTTGCCCTATAACTACGGGAATTTCTGTTTTAATAATACCCGCTTTTTCTTGTGCAATTTGCTCATAAGTGCTCCCCAGCATTTGGGTATGGTCTAAACCTATATTGGTAATAACCGAAACCAAAGGTGTTATAATATTTGTAGAATCTAACCTACCACCCAAACCTACCTCAATAACCGCTATATCCACTTTTTTATTCGCAAAATACCAAAATGCCATTCCCACAGTAAGTTCAAAAAATGACAACCCTTGGTTTTCTATAAAGGTTTGGTGCTCTTCCACAAACCGGACTACCTCATTTTCTGAAATACATACGCCATTTATTTTTATCCGTTCTCTAAAATCCCTTAAGTGCGGTGATGTATATAAACCCACCTTATAACCGGCCTCTTGTAACACAGATGCTACCATATGAGAAGTAGAACCCTTGCCGTTTGTCCCAGCTATATGAACAGTTTTAAACTCAAAATGTGGATTGCCCAAATGCACAGAAAATGCAATAATATTGGTCAGGTCTTTTTTAAAAGCAGACTGGCCTTGCCTTTGATACATGGGTAATTTAGAAAACAACCATGTAAGGGTTTCTTTATAAGTCAATATTGGGTTTAATTTGAAAGTGTAAAGTTATAAATAATAGTACCTACCTGTTTAGCAGGAGCATTATTATCCGAATTAAATTTTGTTCTGAGAGCGGCTTCTTTTGCCCTTTTCAACAAACATGGAGCAGCATTAGTAGTACCTTTTACACCCGGATTGGCACCAATTACTTTACCACTTTTATTTACGGAAATACTCACCACTACTCTGCCCTGTTCGTTACAATCATACACAGGTTTTGGGGTAGAAACCGCATTTCTGTTGCCCAATCTATAATTTCTGCCACTGCCGCCACTACCGCTGCCATAATATCCCTGAGCATTTGGGTCACCGTCCGGGCTACCTTTATCGCCGGATTTATTATCATCGCCATCACCACTGCCACCGTTCCCTTTACCACTGTTCAGGCCACCCATCATGGCATCTAATTTGGCTTTTTTGGCTTGTTGTTCGGCACGTTTTTTGGCTTCTGCCGCAGCTTTTTCTTTACGTATGCGTTCAGCCTTAAGGCGTTCCAATCTTTGTTTTTCGGCTTGTCTTCTTTTAGCCTCCTCTACTTTGCGTTTGGCTTCTTCTGCTTTACGCTTAGCTTCTTTTTGCTTGTTTATTTTTATGGTTTCGGCATTGTCTTGCGTAATAACATCCTCTGCTTTAGCGGGTGCAGGAGCAGTTTCCGTTGGTACAGTTTCTATTTCCTCTACAGGTTCATCAATTTGCTCCTGTACCTCCTCCTGTACTTCTTCTTCCACTATCTCTTCTTGCGGCGGGGTTTGCATGGCTTCATTAGACTGATTACTGCCACTACCCACATTGGTAGTTCCAAAGTTAACGGCAATACCGTATTCATCCGGTGGGTCTAAATATTTAAGTCCAAAAGTAAAAATAACAAACAATATAAAGGCCATGATAATCATGGTAAATACCGCTGATTTTCGCTTGTATGTGGTGTCTAACAATTGCATATCAATTAGGTCTTACTGCCAAAATAACTTTAAATTTATTTCGATTGGCTATATCCATAATTTTCACTGCTTTTTCAATAGGCACACCCTCTTCGGCACGCAACACAATGGTGGGATTTTCCTGATTAACCAATCGGCTGGTCAAATCAGCTTCCAGTTGGCTTTCATTTACCTGTTTTTGGTCAATATAAAAATCCAAGCTTTTTGTAATACTTACTGCAACAGATTTGTTGTTTTCCGTTTTACCCTGAGCTTTTGGCAATAAAATATCCAACGCATTTACGGTTACCAAGGTAGAAGTTAACATAAAAAATATTAACAACAAAAACACGATATCCGTCATAGACGACATATTGAAATCCGGACTTATCTTATTTCGGCCGCGTACGTTCATTTTTTAGTTAGAAAGATTAAAAGATTGAATGATTAAATCAACAATTATGCCGGTTCGTTTAACAGATCTAAAAATTCCACGGCTTTGGCTTCCATTTGATAGACTACCTTATTTGTTCTGACTACCAGATGATTATAAGCTATATATGCAATAATACCTACTATCAATCCGGCTACAGTTGTGGTCATAGCTGTATATAACCCGTCCGAAAGCATTTTTATATCTATTTGACCACCGGAATTGGCTATTTCATGTATTGCCACTATCATCCCGATTACGGTTCCCAGAAACCCAATCATAGGAGCGGCTCCGGCTATGGTAGCCAAAACACTCACATTTTTTTCCAGTTTATAAATTTCCAATTTACCGGCATTTTCTATGGCGGTATTAATATCCTCAAGCGGTTTTCCTATTCTGGAAACACCTTTTTCTATGAGCCGGGCATCGGGAGATTTTACCTGTGCACAGAGTATCTTAGCCGCTTCCAATTTGCCATTAGAAACGTGATCTCTTATCTGGTTCATAAAATTTTTATCAATTCGCGAAGCTGCTTTTATAGCGAGATATCGTTCAAAATATATATAAAGTGCCACAGCAAGGAGTACCAGCAATAAACCAATAATTATTTGCCCGCCAACACCACCGTCCATTATTAAATTATAAATGGAAAGGGTCTTTTCTTCCTGAATATAAGTTAACTTAGTTTATAGGGATATTTAGTATGTAACGATAATTCGTTTTTAAAATTGTGCAAATATCCTAAAAAATCCTGTTGTCAAAAATTAATTATCTGTTAATGACTGATTATTTCAAAAATTACAGATTAAATACATTTTAAAATGTAAATCAATACAAACCAGCTATTTACGAGAAAAATCTCTAAAACAATCACACAACCGATTTTGTTAAAACTTCTGTAGCAACTCAATAAAACCAATGACGAGTGATTTATGGTTTATGGCAACGGTAAAGTCTCCATGTTAATTTCTTTAAATACCAGATAAAGTCAATTTTTTCCATACCCATAGCAGCCACACCTGCGGCAGAACCTATAATTAACATACTACCTCCTGTACCGGCAGAGAAAGCAATTAAGTGCCATAATTTGTCATCTATAGGCATATCATACATACCCATTGAAGCTGCTACCAACGGTACGTTATCTATAATAGCACTAAGAATACCCAAGATAAATATTACGATTTCATGGCTGGGAATAGCACTATTTAAAACTTCTGCTACGTATCTTAATGTACCTACCTGTACTTCTTGTCCCTCAATCATTACACTGCCGTAAACCAAAGATTCAAGAGCCGCTACCGCCATAAGAATACCCAGGAAGAATAGAATACTTGACATTTCTATCCTGGATAAGGCTTTGTGTGCCGAATACAAATGCCTTCTTTCGTTAGAAAAGTCTTCTTCAGGATGTATGTATTCTGATACCAGCCAAACTACACCCAGTGCCAACATCATCCCCAGATAAGGCGGCAAATGAGTCAGTGTTTTAAAAATGGGTACCGAAACAATCATTCCTAAGCCGAGAAACAACATAGTTTTACTACTCAGCAGAGCTTTGTCCTCTTCGTTATACTCATTGGTGTCGGTTTCTACATATCCCTTAAAAGGCTTTAGCATAGATGCTATAAAAACCGGTACGGCCATACAAATTATTGAGGGCAATATCAATCTTTCTACCAAATGAAGGGTGGTTACTTTTTTCCCTATCCATAACATGGTGGTTGTAACATCGCCAATAGGCGACCATGCCCCACCTGCGTTAGCTGCAATAACAACCATACCGGCATACCATAACCGGTCGTTTCTTGTAGGTATCAACTTTCTCAACAGGGTTACCAATACAATAGTAGCTGTTAAATTATCAATAATAGCAGATAAGATAAATGCCAAAGAAGCTATTATCCATAACAATTTCTTTTTGCTATTGGTCCTTATCCAGCTTTTAATCACATCAAAACCACGGTGCAAATCTACAATTTCCACAATGGTCATTGCCCCGATAAGAAAGACTAAAATCTCTGCCGTTTTTCCGAGATGGTGAAGTAATAAATTGGTAAAACCTTCATCAACATGTTCCTTATCAGTAGCCGCCAGATAATTAAAAACATTTTCATGGGTGTCAATTACGTTAAAAAACCCCTGATGAAACCCGACGGCCAATAAAGCCCACATAATAGCCGCCATTAAGAGTGCGGGTACTGTTTTGTCTAATTTTAAAGGATGTTCAATGGTGATGGCCAAATAGCCAAGAATGAAAACGAGAATAATCGCTGCAGTCATAAGGTTGGATTTTTTGAATGGATAAATATATAAAATTAAACCAATTGTTGCAACGCAATATTAAACCCTGTTTTGCAAATCTCTGTCTTATAAGGATGTAAGTCGTGAATTTTTTTTATGGCATGCTCAATTGTCTTTGATGTATCGGCAAAAATGTTAGCATCACGCATGGGAACTTCTACTTTTTGCTCCATTAAATAGGCAAAAACCCGAGCAATGCCACAATTAGAAACAAAATCGGGCAGTAAACTCACTTGCTTATCTGTGGCTTCCATTATAGGGCCAAAAAATATTTCTTTATCAGCAAATGGCACGTTAGCACCGGGAGAAATTACTTCTAACCCACTCTTTATCATACTATTGACTTGCTTCTTGGTAATAAGGCGGGAAGCAGCTGCCGGAATAAAAATCTCTGCCTGTAAATGCCATATCCGCTCGTTCATTTCTTCAAAAGGAATCATTTCCTCAGCAACTAACATGTTTCCTCTTTTATTAAGAAACATAGTAGTAACCTCCTCGTTAGAAAATCCATTCTCATTTATAACCCCACCGGATTTATCTACAATCCCTACTATTTTTGCTCCAAATTTATTCAGATAATAGGCCGCCGCGGAACCCACATTACCAAATCCTTGTATTATAGCCCGTTTTTTGGTGATATCACCACCAAATATTTTATAGTAATGTTTTACGGCTACTGCCACCCCATAACCGGTAATCATATCTGCAATAGTGTATTTTCTTGACACCAACGGCGTGTAATTCATATCTTCTATTACCTTAATAACACCGTGCCGCAGCTGCCCTATACGGTTAATTTCCTCTGCTTCTGTAGGCTTAAAATGGCCATTAAAAACGCCTTCTTGCGGATGCCATACGCCACATTCCTCGGTAAGTGGGATAACATCCTGAATTTCATCTACGTTTAAATCTCCACCTGTACCATAATAGTGCTTTAACAATGGCGAAACAGCTTTGTACCAACGCTCCAACACCCCTCTCTTCCTAGGGTCGTTAGGGTCAAAATTTATACCTGATTTAGCCCCGCCTATCTTAGGCCCGGAGACAGTAAATTTTATTTCCATGGTTTTTGCCAGTGATAAAACTTCATTCCTGTCCAAGCCTTTTCGCATTCGTGTTCCGCCACCTGCAGCACCACCTCTCAAACTGTTAATTACAACCCAACCCTCCGCTTCGGTTTCAGGATCATTCCAATGAAAAACAATTTCAGGTTTAGAATTTTCAAATTTTTTTAGTAAATTTTTCATGTAAAATTAGATTATTCGCAATTTAAGGTTGCTTTTCTTAAGAATTCAAATATACGAAAGATTAATTTATAAACCCCAAGTAATCAGGCTTCTGATGCAAAAATACATCTTCTCAATTTTATTATTAGCACATCCCAAAAGAGCAACACCTTCTTAATCTAAAGAATAAATATCATTTATGTTTGAAAAATTTCACCCGAACTATGGTCGTGTTTTGCTCCGGTTACGGATGCAAGGACATTAGTTTTGTTTTGCCAACGCAACAAACCCAATAAAGCAAAAACCAATGCTTCTTTAAAATTGATAATATCTTTATTCGGAATAATAATTTCTGAATCAGACCGGGATTGAATACGGCTAATTAAGTAATCATTAAAAGCACCTCCTCCTGTTATAAGCACTTTAGATTTAGGACTTATACATTCTGAAATTTGTACAGAAATATGCTCTGCAAACGTAGCCAACAAATTTTTTTCAGAAAGTTTATAAGAATTTAAAATGGGAAAAACTGTTTCCGTAACCCATTCAAATCCCAGAGATTTTGGAGCCGGTAATTGATAAAACGGCAACTTGTTTAATTCATTCAGCAAGTTATTATCAACCTCACCACGCATTGCCAACTGGCCTTTATTGTCATACGGCATCCCTATTTTTTGCGTTATGGCATTCATAACAATATTTACAGGGCAAATATCATAGGCTATTCGACTTCCTTCTGACTCGTAAGATATATTTGCAAACCCACCTAAATTGATACAGTAATCGTATTCGCTAAAAAGCAATCGATCTCCAATAGGTACCAACGGAGCTCCCTGGCCACCTAGTTTTACATCCTGCACCCTAAAATCACAAACTACAGGCAACGCTATTTTATCCGCAAGTTTCGGCCGGTTACCTATTTGCACCGTAATACCTTTTTCCGGTTTATGAAAAATAGTATGGCCGTGAGAAGCAATAAAATCAATTTTACCAATATTAAATTCATCTGTAAAACGGCTTATTTGGCCTGCGAGATAATCTGTGTATTCCTTATCAATTTTTGTTAAATTTTCTAGTTTTTCCTCAAAAGCTGCTTGTAATTTCTTTACCCAAACTTTTGGATAGGGATAGGTAATAGCCTTTAAAATGCTAAATCGATAACCATTGCTTATGTGAAATTTTACGTAACACAAATCAATTCCATCCAATGAGGTGCCACTCATTACACCTATAATATAATATTCATCTTTTTTCATTCTATAAAGATAAAAACACTTTTTTATTTTTCTGTATATTTGTAAATATTGTAATATAAAATAATCCCAATGAATTTTAACCTGACCGAAGAACATCTGATGATACGCGATGCTGCCAGAGATTTTGCCAGAAACGAGTTATTGCCCGGGGTAATAGAACGCGACGAAAAACAAAAATTCCCAACCGAACAGGTCAAAAAAATGGGCGAACTCGGATTTCTAGGTATGATGGTTGACCCCAAGTATGGCGGTGGCGGCATGGACACTATCTCCTATGTCTTGGCTATAGAAGAACTTTCAAAAATTGACGCATCGGCATCCGTAATAATGTCTGTAAATAATTCCTTAGTTTGTTGGGGTATAGAAACTTTTGGTACAGAGGCTCAGAAAGAAAAATATTTAAAACGATTGGCCACCGGTGAAATTATCGGAGCTTTTTGCCTCAGTGAGCCAGAAGCCGGCAGTGATGCTACCATGCAAAGAACTACAGCCAAAGACAAAGGCGATTATTACTTGCTCAACGGCACAAAAAATTGGATAACCAATGGTAATACTGCAAGTGTTTATTTGGTTATAGCCCAAACACATCCGGAAAAAAAGCACAGAGGCATCAATGCACTTATAGTGGAAAAAGGCATGGATGGTTTTGTGGTAGGCCCAAAAGAAAACAAATTGGGAATAAGAGGCTCAGATACCCATTCACTACAATTTAACGATGTAAAAGTACCTAAAGAAAACCGAATTGGAGAAGATGGGTTTGGCTTTACTTTTGCTATGAAAACTTTGGCCGGCGGACGTATAGGCATTGCCTCACAAGCTTTGGGAATTGCCTCAGGTGCCTATGAGTTGGCCCTAAAATATTCTCAACAACGCAAAGCCTTTGGCAGAGAAATCAGCAAGCATCAGGCCATTGCTTTTAAACTGGCCGATATGGCTACTGAGATAGAAGCTGCACGATTTTTATGTCTTAAAGCCGCTTTTGACAAAGACACCAAACAAGACTATAGCCTATCCGGTGCTATGGCAAAACTATACGCAGCAGAAATGGCTATGCGAATTACCGTAGAAGCCGTACAAATCCATGGTGGTTACGGCTATGTAAAAGAATATCACGTAGAACGCCTGATGCGGGATGCAAAAATTACTCAGATCTACGAAGGTACAAGTGAGATACAAAAAATTGTGATTTCCAGAGGTGTACTGGGGAAATAAATTTCATAAAATTAAGCCTAAAGCCTTGTAAATTAATAAAAGTATAATTGCTTCGACTAATACCATTTCTAATATATAATGTTACATATAATTGGATAAATTTTCACTTCTACTACGTTAAAAATACTCGCCATAGCTAAGGCTATACCTGCGTTTTTCGCCTTGTATAAGTAAAAATTCACCCCCAAATCCAATATATCATTATACATTAGATTTGGTATAAGAAAATAATTACTCAACTATTCTTATAACAATTCAAAAATTTTTAAACGAATTAGCAGCTTGCACAGCTTCAGATAATTGTTTTCTTGGCAGATATCTTTATAAATAAGGTTTCAGCAAAAATAATAACACCTCAATTTTCAGAAAAAATACTAATGATATTTCCTCCAAAGGAGTAGAATTCGATGAGAAATCCAATTAAAAATAAATAAATAGCATTATAGGGTTAAAAAAATACCCACCGCACTTTTAACAATATTGCATTAAATCTTGATAATATTTAAAATATGTGCATTTTTTATTGATAAATGTATTTTTATTTGTTTTTTATTTAATGTTTTCCATATTTTTGTGAAAATTATTAAATAAAATGAAGCAGCAAGGACTATACTATCCTGAGTTTGAAAGAGACAATTGCGGTGCAGGATTTATCTGTAACTTAAAAGGAGGGAAATCGCATCATATTATACACGATGCTTTACAAATCCTCATTAAACTAGAACACCGAGGTGCTGTAAGTGCCGATGCAAAAACCGGAGACGGAGCTGGTATTCTCATAGATATTCCACATGATTTTTTTAAGAGGGTGTGTAATTTTAAACTGCCAAATCCCGGAGATTACGCTGTGGGTATGGTTTTTTTACCCAAAAGCACCAACCAGGCCAATTATTGCATTAAACAATTTTCTCAAGAAATACAGGATAATGATTTATCACTTTTGGGTTGGCGTGATGTTCCCACAGACAACTCATATTTGGGAAAAATTGCGGGAAAAACTGCTCCAAAAATCAAACAAGTTTTTATTGGAAAAAGCGATAAAAATTTAAACGCATTACAATTTAATGCCAAATTATTTACAGCAAGAAAAATAACGGAACACAAAATTGCCCAATCCAAACTATCAGAAAGTAACTTTTTTTATTTACCCAGTTTATCCACCACCACCATTATCTACAAAGGCTTATTGATGCCGGAAGATATTGGCCGATTTTATACAGACCTAAAGGAAAAAGATGTAGTAACTCGATTGGCATTGGTACACCAACGGTTTTCTACCAATACTTTTCCGTCATGGGATCTCGCTCAACCTTTTCGCTACATGTGCCACAATGGAGAAATAAACACTTTACGTGGCAACATTAACCGTATGCGAGCCCGGGAAGAACTAATAAAAAGTGAGCTTTTTGGCAATAAAATAAAAGAACTTTTTCCAATTATAACCGCCGGAAAATCCGATTCGGCATCTATGGATATGGTTATAGAATTCCTGTTAATGACCGGCAGAACTCTTCCTGAAGTAATGATGATGATGGTACCCGAAGCTTGGGAAAAACACCAAAATATGTCCGAAGAGAAAAAGGCCTTCTATCAATATAATTCCTGTATTATGGAACCATGGGATGGGCCGGCTTCCATACCTTTTACAGACGGAAATTACATCGGAGCTTTGCTTGACAGAAATGGTTTACGACCATCACGTTATACCGTTACTAAAAATGGCCATGTAGTAATGTCTTCAGAGATAGGCGTATTAGATATAAAACCGGAAAATGTAGTAAAACACGGCAGGCTAGAACCCGGAAAAATGTTTTTAGTGGATATGAATGCCGGAAAAATTATTGAAGATGAAGAAATTAAACAAAAAATTACCACCCGCCACCCTTATAAAGAATGGGTAAAAACGCATACATTGCCATTGGCAAAAATACCCTATACCAATAATCAATGCCCGGTAGAAACCACACCCTATTTCACGCGGCTAAATATATTTGGATATACTACCGAAGATTTAAATACAATTATAAAACCCATGGCTTTAGAAGCCAAAGAAGCTATTGGAGCAATGGGTACAGATACACCTTTAGCAGTACTATCAGACAAACCACAATTGCTATATAATTATTTCAAACAACTTTTTGCTCAAGTTACCAATCCACCATTGGACGGCATTAGAGAAGAAATTATCACAGACATTAGTTTAGCTATTGGTGGCGACAGAAATATCTTTGACATTATCCCAGAACATGCCAAAAAATTACGTATCCAAAATCCAGTGATATCCAATGACGATCTGGATAAAATAAAAAACATAGACCATCCTGATTTTAAAGCTCATTTAATACCCATATTATATCAAGTAAAATACGGTGTAAACGGCTTGGAAAGAGCTTTAGATCACATTATCCAAGAAACAAAAAGAACCGTTGAAAACGGGGCAAATATAATTATCCTATCTGATAGAGGCGTAACTAAAGAATACGCCCCCATCCCAACTCTATTGGCTTGTTCATATGTACATCATGCTTTAAACAAAACCGGGCATAGATCTAAATTTGGTATTGTATTAGAAACAGCCGAACCCAGAGAGCCACATCATTTTGCCACCCTTTTTGGTTATGGTGCCAGTGCTATTAACCCTTACTTAGTCAATGAAATTATCAGAAAACAAGTAAAGGATAAAAATATAACAGGAATAGATGCTAAAACAGCTGTTAAAAATTTTAATAAGGCTATCGGTAAAGGGATACTTAAGATTATGAATAAAATAGGCATCTCTACCCTTCACTCTTATCGAGGATCACAGATTTTTGAAATTCTGGGACTAAAAAAAGCCTTTGTAGATAAATATTTTCCATATACACCGTCCAGAATTGAGGGAGTAGGATTGTACGTATTGGAAAAAGACATTCTAAAAAGGCATCAATCAGCTTTTACTAAAAATGTAATAAACGAAACCTTACCATTAAATATAGGCGGCGATTACCGATGGCGAAGAAATGGTGAAAGTCACCTATTCAATCCTAAAACCGTAGCTAAATTACAACAAGCTGTACGCACAAAAAGTAAAGACGCATACAAAGTTTATGCAAATGCTATCAACGAACAATCTAAGCAATTTATGACACTTCGTGGATTATTTGAATTTAACAATCTAAATCCCATAAATATTGATGAAGTGGAACCGTGGACAGAAATCGTAAAACGTTTTAAAACCGGAGCCATGTCCTACGGTTCTATAAGCCAAGAAGCTCATGAGAACCTGGCTATTGCGATGAATAAAATTGGAGGAAAAAGCAATTCCGGTGAAGGTGGTGAGGACGAAATACGTTTTAAAAAATTATCCAATGGCGATTGGAAAAACAGTGCCATTAAGCAGGTAGCTTCGGGAAGGTTTGGCGTTACTAGCAATTACCTTACCAATGCCAAAGAAATTCAAATAAAAATGGCACAAGGAGCCAAACCCGGCGAGGGTGGCCAGCTACCTGGTGAAAAAGTACTACCCTGGATAGCAAAAGTTCGGAATTCTACCCCTTATGTGGGTTTAATTTCTCCTCCACCACATCACGATATCTACTCTATTGAAGATTTGTCCCAATTAATTTTTGATTTAAAAAATGCAAACAGAACAGCAAAAATTAATGTGAAATTAGTGTCTAAAGCAGGTGTTGGTACCATAGCTGCAGGTGTGGCTAAAGCCAAAGCGGATGTCATTCTAATTTCTGGATATGATGGCGGAACCGGAGCGTCTCCGCTCACCTCATTAAAACATGCAGGACTACCATGGGAACTGGGTATTTCAGAAGCTCAACAAACATTGGTAATGAACAATTTAAGAAATCGTGTTATTTTAGAATGTGACGGCCAACTCAAAACCGGCCGAGATGTAGCCATAGCTTGCCTTTTGGGTGCTGAAGAATTTGGCTTTGCCACAGCTCCACTGGTGGCTTCGGGTTGTATTATGATGCGTGCCTGCCACCTCAATACTTGTCCCGTAGGCATCGCCACACAAGATCCGGAACTGAGGAAAAACTTTAAAGGTATTCCGGAACACGTTATTAACTTTATGTATTTTGTAGCAGAAGAGTTGCGAGAAATTATGGCACAACTAGGTTTTAGAACTATAAATGAGATGATAGGCCAATCACATAAAATAAACACTAAATTAGCTATTAATCATTATAAAGCAAAAGGCATTGACCTATCAGCCATCCTACACCGACCGACAATAGAGAAAAATACACCGTTATATAATACAGAAAAACAAAATCACGATTTAGACAACGTATTGGATCAAACTATTATCTATGATGCCAAAACGGCCATTTCATCCCAAAAGCCACTGGAATTATTTTATAATATAAAAAATACTGACAGATCTGTTGGAGCAATCACATCTAATGAAATTTCAAAAATTCACGGAGCAGCCGGCCTCCCGAAAAACACCTTAAAACTAAATTTTAAAGGCTCTGCAGGGCAAAGTTTTGGAGCGTTTGCCACTAATGGCCTCACCATGATTTTAAACGGTGAAGCTAACGACTATGTTGGAAAAGGCCTTTCCGGAGCTACTATAGTTGTTAAAAAACCGAAAGAAGCAAATTTTATTGCGGCAGACAACATCATTGCCGGAAATGTATGTCTATACGGAGCCGTAACCGGCCAAGCCTATATAAATGGTATAGCCGGTGAACGTTTTGCCGTACGCAATTCCGGTGCTACAGCTGTAGTAGAAGGTATAGGCGACCACGGCTGTGAATATATGACTGGCGGAAAAGTATTGGTGTTAGGTAAAGTTGGACGAAATTTTGCAGCAGGAATGAGCGGCGGAATAGCCTATGTTTTTGATCAAGACAACCAATTTAAAAAAGATTTGTGCAATACAGAAATGGTAGATTTAGACCCTTTAACAGAAGACGATAAATCAACCATAAAAGAACTGTTAAAAAATCAATTTAAATATACCAATAGTGCTTTGGCAAAGGCATACCTTGATCATTGGGATGAAAAAATTTTCCATTTTATAAAAGTATTTCCAAAGGATTATAAAAAAGCCTTAGAGCGATTGGCAAAAGAAAACGAAGTAAAACAATTAATTGCGTAAAGATGGGAAAATTAGGCGGATTTAAAGAATACAAAAGAATAAACGAAGAAAATGTTGCCGTAAAAGAACGGGTAAAAAACTTTAGAGAGTTTACTATACCTCTGGATGAAAAAGAGCAACAGCAACAAGGCAGCCGATGTATGGAATGTGGCATTCCCTTTTGCCATAGTGGCTGTCCATTAGGCAATCTTATTCCGGATTTTAACGACATGGTACATAAAGGAGAATGGAAAGCCGCATTAGAAATTCTGCATGCTACCAACAACTTTCCTGAATTTACAGGCAGGCTCTGCCCTGCTCCCTGCGAAAAAGCCTGTGTTCTAGGTATAATTAACGAGCCTGTGGCCATAGAAAACATTGAAAAAAACATTGTTGAAAAAGGCTTTGCCGAAGGCTGGATTTACCCCAAACCTCCCAAAAAAAGAACCGGAAAAAAAGTGGCAATTGTGGGTAGCGGGCCGGCAGGTTTGGCTGCCGCTCAACAACTGAATCGTGCGGGACACCGTGTAACTGTATTAGAACGAGAAGATGCTATTGGTGGATTACTGCAATACGGCATCCCTAATTTTAAACTGGAAAAAGAAATTATAGAAAGGCGGATTAAAATTTTGCGTGAAGAAGGCATTGTTTTTAGAACAAATACAAATGTCGGGGAGAATTATCCGGTAGAAAAACTCAACCAATTTGATGCCATAGTACTCTGTGGTGGTGCATCTAAGGCCAGATCACTACCCCTAAAAGGAATAAATAGTAAAGGTGTGGTGCAAGCAATGGATTTTCTTACCCATCAAACCAAGCAACTTTATAGAAATGCCAAAATTGCACCTCAGCTTAGTGCAAAAGGCAAACATGTGATTGTAATCGGTGGCGGAGATACTGGTTCTGACTGCGTAGGCACGTCTAATAGACATGGAGCAAAATCTGTCAATAATTTTGAAATAATGCCCAGACCACCAAAAGTAAGGCATAAAAATACACCATGGCCTTTTTGGCCTATTCAACTGAAAACCAGCTCTTCACACAAGGAGGGCTGTAAGAGAAACTGGCTATTAAACACCAAAGAATTTATTACTGATGACGATGACAACCTTATAGCGTTAAAAACTATAAAAGTAGAATGGAAAACGATTCCCGGCCAACGGCCTCAACTCATTGAAAAACCGGAAACTGAAAAAATATGGCCTTGTGACTTGGCTCTTTTAGCCTTGGGATTTACAGGCCCGGAACAAATTACCTGGCTGCCAATTATCAAACCAATATTCCTCATATTTTCACCGCCGGGGATATGCGAAGAGGACAATCTTTAATAGTATGGGCTATTTCCGAAGGCCGTGAAGCCGCCAGAGCTGTTGACATTTTTCTTATGGGAGAAACCAATTTACCTACTAAAGGAGATGGCGATTTGCCTTTAACATAGAATTAATTTTCACAGAACGTATAGAATACTTTAGATTTGTACTTAAAAGCATGAAGAAATATCAAAATATTTCAAAGGTTTTTAAGTGCAAAGATGAGGTGTTATTATCCATTTCTTGTTAAGACTTTCTTCTTTTTGCCATAAATTTCCCGAAATCTCTTCGTAATATCTCAATATTACTCGAAAATTTCATAAAATTTCTAATCAAAAAGAAAGCTGTGGTCACAATATTAATCGAATTCAGGTTTATAAGGTTTTAATTCATCAAAAAAGATATCGTCATTAGGTACATCAAAACTCATACCTTGCACTGTTAAATTATTATCCAAATTAAATTTTACGGTTCCAAAACTAAACCAAGCGTGTTTTTTAACCCAGTTTATTTTAAAAGTATTGTAATGCCAATGGCTAAGTGTTGCAGCTAAATCTGGAGAATGCTCAAAATCTAAATGCAGTTTATCCAATTTTTCAGAAACGATAATATCTCCATAAATATCCGATTTATAAACTCCGGTATATTTTTTAAGTTCCAAAGACGGCTTCGTGTTCATACGCCTTTTCTTTTTTCGACTGGTTATTCTGGTATCTTTAACCTGATTTTTATTTTTTTCGGACAACATTTTTGAAGACCAGTCTATAACCGGCAAGCCTAAAAACCTATCCAAAACATAATAAGTAGCCGCCATAATGGGGCTTTTCATACCATTAGTCAGGACAATAACACCCAAATTTTCATCAGGAATTAAAGTAATAGCTGTTATCATACCATCGTAACCTCCGGTATGGCCAACTTTTAAATTTCCGTGATAATCACTTAGCCCCCAACCCAATCCATAGGCATTAAAATGCCGGTTAAAATCATTGGGTTTAGTCAAATCTACACGATGATTATTATGTGGTGTCCATACTGTATTGCGAACATTTTTAGAAAACAACGTATCTCCTTTATAAACGCCGTTGTTCAAATTTAGAATAACCCATTTAGACAAATCTTCCACATTGGAAATCACGCCTCCCAAAGCTCCTATTTCTTCCCAATTGACCCAGTCAATAGGAATATTTTTTTCATCTTCCCTGCCATGTGGCGTAGCATAATTGCCAATATTTTCTAATTTATCGGGATTGGTAATTGTTCTATCCATACCCAGCGGTTTAAAAATTCGATCATTCACATTTTCGGCCCATGTTTTTCCGGTAACAGCTTTTATTACTTCTCCTGCAGCAATGTACATGACATTTGAATATCCATAGCCGGCCCTAAATTTATAAGCCGGAGGGATATATTTTACACGTTTTACAATCTCTTCCGATGTTAAATCGGATTTATACCAAATTACATCTCCGCTAAATGTACCCAAACCCACCCTATGGCTCAACAAATCCCGAATAGTAGTATTTTCACTAACCCAAGAATCGTACAAAGCAAAATACGGCAGATATTTTCGCACTTTGTCATCCCATTTTAATTTGCCTTCATCCACCAACATGCCCAAAATAGCCGAAGTAAATGCTTTGGAATTAGACGCTATAGCGTAATTTGTGCCGGCATCAGGCTTATCTTTTTTTCCTATTTCTTTTACCCCATAATTTCCCCTAAAAACCAACTCACCATCTTTTACTATTCCAATTGACGCACTTGGCACATCCCAGTCCTCTACCATCTTGGCAAAGTATTGATCTAATTTTTTAAGATTTACATGATGGCTCTTTTGGCCTATTGCCATTAAAGAAAATAGTGACAATAAAAAGCTAAGGGTAAAATTTTTCCTCATAATTTTAATAGGTTATAGTAAAAAGTGAAAATTAAGGTTTTTTGGCTAATCTAAAAAAAATTGAATATAATAAGTAGGAGATTTGTAACGTTATTTGTTATACATACAAAACAACCTAAACCAATTAACCCAATGAAAAAAATTGCGAATTTATTCGGATTATTTTTAATTCACTTATCCAATTTACCACTACTTTTTTTACTTTTTGTAACCGGCCAGAATAAAGAAATGGACAGATTACTGAATATTAGATTTGTACTTAAAAGCATGAAGAAATATCAAGATATTTCAAAGGTTTTTAAGTGCAAAGATGAGGTGTTATATACGTTTCTTGTTAAGACTTTCTATTTTGCCCTATCGGTTACCTGTTTTGGGTAAAAATCTCTTTTACAATTTCATTTCTTCGTACTGCTCTGTTAAACTCTCAATTAATTTAAACTGGTTTTTAGATCGGTTTAAATTGTGTTCAGGATATTCCGTTTTATAATATACATCATTGTTCAAATAATCCGTTAAAAATCTAAGAGCCATTATAAAAATCATGGTTTTTACGGCTAACGGCAAATACTGTTTTTCCAATGGCGTAATTGAGTTGCCTATTTCTTTTAAAAAACCACGGACATAGGCTTTGTAATAATCTAAATTAAAACTTACCAACTCCAGATTTTTTTCATCTTCTGCAGCTGTATTACAAATAGTCCTTATGGCATCACCAAAATCATAATGAACTATTCCGGGCATTACCGTATCAGTATCTATTACACACAACCCTTTGTTATTATTATCAAACAAGGCATTGGATATTTTTGTATCATTGTGTGTAACCCTTAGCGGAATTTTACCACTATCCTTTAGGCCTTGAAGAATAAGCATCTCTTCCTTTAGTTCCTCTACCTTTTTTATTAAATCTTTGGCTTTTGCCAATCGTTCTTTGGAAGCTGATGCCAAGGCTTCTTCAAATTGAGAAAACCTAAAAGCCATATTGTGAAAATTAGGAATGACTTCAGTTAATTGATTAGCATCAAAATCACTCGCCAGATTTAAAAAATGTCCGAATAATTTTCCACCTTCATAAGCAATTTCTTCATGGGTTACCGTTTCAAATGTCTGGCTATCATCAATAAAAATCATCAAATTCCAATAGTTACCATCATCATCAATGCAATAAAATGCTCCGTCTTTAACACTTACAAAAGAAAGCACTCTCCTGGTTAGCTCTTCCTTACTAAGATGTTTTAATTTACCAGAAATATGCCTGCTTATATTTACCTTGTTAGAAATGAGTCCCGGAACATCTGGAAAAACATTGTGGTTTATACGTTGCAACACATAGTAAGGCTTTTTTTTGGTTTTAATTAGATAAGTATCATTTATATGGCCGGAGCTTAATTCTCTATATGAATCAAATTGAGCTCCATGGTTAAATTGACTAAATATTTTAATTAATTTATTTGTGTTCATCTCAAAAAAGTTTGACAGGATAAATATTCTTTGCTTTTAAATTAGCAATTTCATTTTCTACTAATTTTTTATCTTCTCTATAGGTAACACCAAACCACTTAGAGTCTGATTTTAAAACCTTTACTGATGCTTTTTCGGAATTTACAATTTGATTTACTACAATTGGAATAAAAAATTCCGCTTTTAAATTATGCTTGTTTTTTTCTAAAAATTCAGTAAAAAGCTGAGTGCCAAACTCAAAATATCTGGGTGTAAAGCCCCAAAAATTCATAGATACCACACTATTTTTGTCAATTGGAATAAAATTTCCATCGTCATCTTTCCTAATAAGGCTGCCGTTGTCAACTTTTTCAATGTGTGTACGTTCTATCACAGAGGTTAAAAGCCCTTCTTCATCAACTTTACATTCTCCTCTGGAGACGTGGCCATAATCAGAAACCGTATTCTTTAACAGATAACCCACCATATAAAATTTATAGGATATTTTATTTGTATCCATTAATGTTTTGGCCATAATCTCAAAGGCTTCCTTGCCATAAAAATCATCAGCATTAATAACCGCAAAATTTTCACTAATAGCATCTTTAGCCATTAAAAGTGCGTGGGCTGTACCCCAGGGTTTTATCCTATCCGGATTTTGATATTTTTCCGGCACATTCTCAATTTCCTGAAAAACATATACTACTTCGGCTTTTCCACGTAATTTCTCGTCAAAGATTGCTCTAAATTCTTTTTCAATATTCTTACGAATGATAAAGATAATTTTTTTAAATCCGGCTCTAAGAGCATCATAAAGAGAGAAATCCAAGATAGTATCGCCTTGGGGCGAAAAAGTATCCAGTTGTTTTAAACCACCATATCTACTGCCCATTCCGGCAGCCAAAATTACAAGTGTAGGTTTGTTGTTGTTCATTTATTTTATATCTAAAAATGTTTGAAAATTTGTTTTATTAAGAAAATTAATACGCCTCTTTCATCCAGTTATAGGGTTTTCTTTTAATCCAATTGCCACGAGTAAAATCTGGAAAATATTGAGGTTCTCCGTTATTTTCAATAGAAGCTTCTGACAATGGTGTTATCGCACTCCATGTTGCGGCATCGTAGGCGTCTAAAGGCGGAGCAATGTTTTCTTTGGCAGATTCTATAAAGGCATTTATCACAAAAAAGTCCATTCCGCCATGGCCGGCTCCCTGTGCATATTCTCCGTACTTTTTCCATAAAGGATGATCGTATTTTTGTAACCATTCATCGGCCTTATCCCATTTGTGGGCATCGGATTTTCCTTCTATATAAATTCTATTGCCATCTACTTCCCAAAGCCCTTGTGTACCTTGAACCCTAAACCCAAGCGAATAAGGCCTGGGCAGAGTGGTATCGTGTGTAACGATAACCGTTTCGCCATTAGCAGTTTCTATTGTTGAGGTAATCACATCGCCCATTCTAAATTTAATCTTTGCATTAGGATGATCTTTACCACCGTGTTCCACAATATAATTGTGTAGCCCACTAGCTTTTGTAGCATGTGAGGTAAGCGACAAAAACCGATTGCCCCGATTAATATCACACATTACCGCAATAGGACCCAAACCGTGAGTAGGATAAACATCCGCATTGCGAAGTACGGAATGTTGAGTTCGCCAAGCCGCTTCGGAAATGCCTTTTTTACCAAACTCAACGCCCTTGCCATAAGCAGATTTGCCATCATTTAATAATACACCTCGTAAATCATGCTGATAACCACACCTAAAGTGTATGAGTTCTCCAAATACGTTTTGTTTAACCATATTTAGTACCGCAAGTATATCCCTACGATAATTTACATTTTCCAAAATCATCAAATGCGAACCGGTTTGTTCATGAGTATTGACCAGATCCCAACACTCTTCAATGGTATTAGCGGCCGAAACTTCCACTCCGGTGTATTTTCCTGCTTTCATAGCGTCCACTGCCATACGGGTATGCCAAAGCCATGGGGTGGAAATGATTACTGCATCTATTTCTGGTATAGCCAACAGATTTCTATAATCATACTCATCCTTTCCAAAAATTTTAGCTTTGGGATATTTTTGATCGTGAATGAGTTTTTCGGCTATTTTTATTCTATTAGAGTCTATATCACAAATAGCGGTAATAACCACGTCATCACGATTTAATAAGTTGGTTAAATGATTAGTACCTCTAAGGCCAACACCTATTAAACCTACTTTCAATTTTTCTTTTTTGATGCTAAAACTATAAGTAAAATTGGGCAAAACGGAAAGTCCGGCACCTACTATGGCGGTGTTTTTGATAAAAGTTCGTCGGGAGTTCATTCTTAATAATTTTAATTGAAGTTAAAAAATGTTGGATTACTTCCGGACATAACACTTGATTTCATTTTCCAAATATCAGCATCGGGTTCACCCATTTTTAATCGTATCTTTTGCAAATTTATTGAATACTTTTGTTTTAAACATAACATTATTAATTCTAAATAG
>PDWI01002233.1_pt1 | contig 29426 bp, 21 predicted proteins | sample 1430891 | NCBI WGS metagenome assembly PDWI01 (sample SAMN01162508, study PRJNA174530) | Oral metagenome, whole genome shotgun sequencing project. | biome: Marine environment; feature: Marine mammal; material: Swab sample of the gingival sulcus; isolation source: swab sample of gingival sulcus... | reverse complement strand
CTCATATCATTACCTTTTTATACCATAAAGATACAAATAACTCTCTATATATTAACTATATAATCGATAAAAAAGTACCTTTTACCATGCAAAGCTCTATAATAGAGGAATGTGTTTCTTTTGTGTAAATTTATTTGTAGGGAAGAAGTAAATAAATCGTTGGGAAAACTTTTTTGAAACGTAGGGAAGAAATGAAAATTTCTTCCCTACGGTTTTTTTAGCTTTTAGTTTCCTTATTTTTAGTTTTTTTGAAGGATTTCTTATGTTACTCCTATAAGTTGCTACAACCCTTAGCTTAAGCTTGTGTAGAGTAGTAGAAGAATTGGATAATCTAGACCTAGAAACTTGTCTGCTTGATGCTAGGATGAATCCTTGTTTAGGGCTAAGGCTTGAAGAAAAAAAGGAATGATTCGTACGCTTTTAGAGATTTAGTTTTATCTTTGTAAGAAGAAGTTAATAGCCTTAAGCTCATTATCTCTATGTATATCTACAAAATAATCTACAACCGTTTGACCAAGAGCATTGCTCTTCTAGGAGTTCTCTTCATTTTTATCTCATATCTCAAGACTAACTTCCTTCGAGAGCGAGATTTGATCTACTTGATTCATTATCTTGTATTCATCATTTTGAGTTTTGCTCCTTATCTTTCTAAGAATCTAAGCTCTAAAGCAGTCAAAGTGCTAACCTTCCTAGGGCTTTTTTGTTTCTTGGGTTTGTTGATCACGACCATTATCTATTGGGGCGACTTCCATTAGAAAGAAAACGTTTTCTTATGAATTATGTATCTTTGTTTGCATAAAATAGAGAAATGAAGATAGGAGATTTGGAACTTGAAGAGCAGGCCTTATTGCTTGCTCCTATGGAAGATGTTACAGACTTGGCATTCCGCTGTTTATGTCGTAGCTTCGGAGCTGATATGGTGTACACTGAATTTGTTAGTAGTGAAGCCTTAATTAGAGATATTGCTAGCACAAAGCGTAAGCTAGAGATTGCTCAAGAAGAACGACCTGCAGCCATACAAATCTATGGGCGAGAGCTGACTTCTATGGTCGAGGCAGCAAAGATCTGTGAACTTGCGAAGCCAGAGGTAATTGATATTAACTTCGGCTGTCCTGTAAAGAAGGTTGCGGGTAAAGGAGCTGGTTCGGGTATGTTGCGTACTCCTGAGCTGATGATTGAGATCGTTCGTGCTGTAAGTCAGGCGGTGTCTTTGCCTGTAACCGTTAAAACCCGTCTTGGCTGGGATAATGATTCTAAGATCATTGTTGAGCTAGCTGAGGCTCTACAAGATGCAGGGGCAAGGGCAATTACAATTCATGGTCGCACGAGAGCCCAGATGTATACGGGGCAGGCAGATTGGAGCTTGATAGGAGAGGTGAAGAATAATCCTCGCATGGAAATACCTGTTATCGGAAATGGAGATATTTGTAGCCCAGAAGATGTAGTAAATGCCTTTAACTCTTATGGTGTCGATGCTGTGATGGTAGGGCGTGCAAGCATTGGACAGCCTTGGATTTTTGAAGAAATGAAGCATTTCATGGCTACAGGAGAGCATTTGCCAAAGAAGTCTACGGACTTTTACCTAGATGTCCTTCGTCAGCAAGTGGATAATAATATTGCTAAATTGGACGAGCGGAGAGGAATTTTGCATAGCCGTCGCCATTTGGCCGCAAGTCCTATTTTCAAAGGTGTGGAGAACTTTAAGCCAATTCGTATAGGAATGCTTCGTGCCAATACTCGTGATGAACTTATGTCTTGGCTTGATCAAGCTAGAGCTTTACTCCCAGATTAATTAAACCCAGAGAAAATGAAGTTACTCCCTCGCTACTTTAGTCTGTTTTTTTGCTTAGTGTTGGTGTGCCTTCTGCCTTGGAATAAACTATCTGCTCAGAAAGAACAGAATCTCCTTGAGACAAAACTTAAACTTTTTGATGCAGACAAACACCCTCTTGCTCCTGAGTGGCGTTATCATTTAAAGGATTTTGTTGCTGAAGATGAGGGCTTTTCTCTTCGTTCGTCGGCAGAACGTGGACGTCGTCTCCTAACCTGTAAGCTTACTTATGCCGATCGTGTGCGTTGGTCTGGGCATGTGCTATTCGATAAAGTTTCCACAGCTCGCAACTATGCTTACCTACTCCTTTGCTATCTTCACCCTAAAAACGAGGCGGTTTCTGAGCAAGAAGCCAATCGTTATGACTATCTAGCCCTCAGTATTGGAGGAAAGGGGAGCAGGCATGTTGCCCTTGTGCGTTTGAGCTTGCTTGTAGAAGGAGATCCTTTGAGTGGAAAGATTCGTATTGACCGAGAGCAGAATCTGATTGCTTCTTCCGAATTTCCAGATCCTCAAGATCTGAATTTTGATTTTGCTGTTCACTTCGATCAAGCTAAGGGCTTGGCTCTTCAAATTCGATTTAATGGCTATCCTGATTTTGATTTGAACTCAGATTATCTTGAATGGTCGGAGTTTGTAAACTACAATCAGCTCAATAGTTATGGTTTTCTTGTGAACTTTACGAAGAGTTTTCGCAAGGGAATGCATTTCTCTAAGCTTGCTGTCGTTAATAATCCTCAAGAGGGTTCAAGTCCTTTTCCTAATGAAGAGCCAAATAATGGGGACGATGAGAGCAAAAATCAGCTCCCTTTGATGATTACGGAGCTGATGCCCAATCCTCTTCCAGCTTCGGCAGAGTATGTAGAAGTTTATAATCCAAATGATTATCCTGTTGATTTGACACCTTATCAGCTGGCCGTTGGTTCAAGTTCTGAAAAAGTACGTCCAACATCTCTGCGTGGAATAGGAACTGTATTGCCGAAGTCCTATCTTGTTCTTAGTGCAAAAGCGAAGACTTTAATCCAAAACTATCCTCAGTGTCAGAAAGAAAATTGTCGTCAGCTTGCTTTAAGACAAATGGCTAATAAGGGCTGTGTCGTCTATCTTTTGCATGGAAGAGATGTAATTGACCAAGTTATTTATGATCCTAGTGCTTTCCCTTCTGGATATCGTAGTAAGAAGGGGCTTGCCTTTCAGCGAATAGGTCTTGACTTTAGTGAGAACTTCGATGCTGATCAATGGCAGATTGTCCCAAAAGAAGGCTTAGAGGCGACACCTTCTGAGGTAAATCCTCCTAGGTACATTATTAGGAAAGAAATAAAAACTAAGAAAGGAACTAAGAAGTCTGGACAGGAGCAGTCTGAAGATGAGTATGCAGAGTTTATACGTATTCTAACAAATAATCAAGAGCTAAACTTGTTTTTAGATATTTATAACTTAATGGGGCAGAAACTTTATGCGGTGAGGGGAGAAGATTGTCGGGAGCTAATCCTCAATTTCTACTCAGAACGAACAAATTCTTTCGTAAGACGCTATGGTAGACAACAGACACTCATATGGGTTTTTAGGATGAGTTTGCCGAATAATGAAGGACAGAGGAAAAGACTTGTCTTACTGAGTTATGCTCCGTAGTTTCTTTTTTGTATCTTTGTTCTATAAAAGAAATATTATTAATACTAAAAAATAAGCAAAATGAAGAAACCAACTTTACTTGTTCTTGCTGCAGGAATGGGCAGTCGTTACGGTGGTTTGAAGCAATTAGACGGACTAGGTCCTAGTGGTGAAACGATCATGGATTACTCTATTTTCGATGCAATCCGTGCTGGGTTCGGAAAAGTCGTTTTCGTGATTCGTCATACTTTTGAAGATGATTTTAAGAAAATTGTACTCTCTAAGTATGAAGGGAAAATAGAGACAGAGGTCGTTTTCCAAGAACTTGACAACCTTCCAGAAGGGTTTAGCCTTCCAGAAGGAAGAGAGAAACCATGGGGTACAAATCATGCTCTCATGATGTCGAAAGATGTTATCAACGAACCTTTTGCTGTAATCAATGCAGATGATTTTTACGGTCGTACAAGCTACGAGGTGCTTGCAAAGAAGTTGATGGAGCTTAGTAACGAAACAGGAAAGTACTGCATGGTTGGATACAGAGTTGGGAATACTCTTAGTGAAAGTGGGACTGTAGCTCGTGGAGTTTGTGAAGTGAATGAGCAAAACTATCTAACAGGTGTGGTAGAACGTACGGCAATTATCCGTAATGCTGAAGGGAAAATCGTATTCAATGATGAGAATGGACAAGAAGTTTCAATTGCAGACAATACGCCAGTCTCTATGAATATGTGGGGCTTTACTCCTGATTATTTTGAGCATTCTGACCGTCAGTTTGTTGACTTCTTGAAGAGAGAAGAGGGCAATCTGAAGAGTGAATTCTTCATTCCATTGGTTGTAAACAAAATGGTTGAAGACAAGGATGCTACAGTTGAAGTCTTAGATACGCCAGCTTCTTGGTTCGGAGTTACTTATGCTGATGACAGAGAAGGTGTCGTTGCTAAGATTAATGCCTTAGTAGAAGCGGGAGAGTATCCATCAAAGTTATTCTAAACCTATTTATATATGAAGATAAAATATTTAATTCCTGCACTAGGAATATTTTCTATGGTTTCATGTAATCAATCAAAGCAAGCCGAGAATACAGGTATTGACTTTGCTGCAATGGATACAACTGTTCGCTTGCAAGATGATTTCTATCACTATGTAAATGGTGGATGGATGAAGAAGAATCCATTGAAGCCAGAGTACAGTCGTTATGGAACTTTTGATATCTTACGCGATAGTTCAGAATATCAAATCCGAGGTCTTGTGGATAAGCTCTTAGCTTCGGAGCAAGAAAAGGGCTCGAACGAGTATAAGATCGTAACGCTTTATTCTCAAGCAATGGACAGCACAAGCCGTAATAAACTCGGTGTTGAGCCTATCCTACCGATGATTGAAGCTGTTAAGTCCCTTAAGTCTAAGGCTGATTTGATCCAATTTGCAGCAGAAAAAGACCAAGTTGATGGATCAAGCATTTTCTTTGGATCGTACGTTGGAGCAGATGCTAAGAATAGCGATATGAATATCCTTAACTTGAATCAGATTTATCTTTCTTTGGGATCTAAAGATTATTACTTAGAGGATAATGAGATGATGGCTGGTATTCGTCAAGCTTATGAGAAGTACTTGAAAGAAGTATTGATGCTTGCAAATTTCTCTGAGGAAGATGCTCAGCGAATGGCAGCTACACGTCTGAAGATTGAAGTTGAACTTGCAAAGATTTCTTACTCAAACACTGAGCTAAGAGACACTCAAAGAAATTATAACTTCCTATCAATCGAAGACTTTGCTCGCGAGTATAAGGCTTTTGACTGGCTTGGATACTTTAAGGCACGAGGCTTAAATATTGAGAAAGCTAACTTTGCTCAGTTGGACTTCTTCAAAGCTTTTGACAAGTGGTTTGCTAAGCTTAATGTAAATGATTATAAGGATTATTTGATTTCTCGCACTGTGTCTGGCTGGGCAAACGCTCTAAGTGATGAGTTTGTGGCTAAACGCTTTGAGTTCTTCGGTAAGAAGTTGAGTGGTCTTAAGGAAATGCGTCCTCGATGGAAGCGTAGTCTTGGCGTTGTTTCTTCGTCAATGGGAGAAGCTCTTGGTAAAGAGTATGTCAAAGAGCACTTCTCTCCTGAAGCAAAGGAACGTATGCTTACTTTGGTTGCTAACTTGCAGAAGGCTCTTTCTAAGCGAGTAGCTAATCTAGACTGGATGAGCAATGAAACGAAAGCTAAGGCACAAGAGAAACTTTCTTCTTTCGTAGTGAAGATTGGTTATCCTGATAAGTGGGAAGATTATTCTTCAATGGCAATTGATGCTGAGCATACTTATGTTGAGAACCTACTTGCCGTTTATCGTTTTGCTCGCAAGGAAGAGATGGACGACTTGGGTAAACCTGTTGATCGTGACCAATGGTTAATGAATCCTCAAGACGTAAATGCTTATTACATGCCCTCAACAAATGAAATTTGTTTCCCAGCGGGTATTTTACAGCCTCCGTTCTTCAATATGAATGCTGACGATGCAGTCAATTATGGTGCTATTGGGGTTGTGATCGGTCATGAGATGACTCATGGCTTTGATGACCAAGGAGCTAATTATGACAAGGCTGGCAACATGAATAACTGGTGGACAGAAGAAGATTTAGCTAAGTTTAAAAATTCTGGAGCGAAGCTGATTAATCTTTACGGTCGTAACGAAGTTGCTCCAAATCTTATGGCAAATGGTGCTTTGACGCTTGGTGAGAATATCGCTGACCAAGGGGGACTTATGATTGCTTTCATGGCAATGGAGATGGCACAAGAGGGTAAGAAAGTTGAAAATATAGATGGACTTACATCAGCTCAACGCTTCTTTATTGCGTATGCTCGCCTTTGGGGACAAAATATCAATGCTGAAGGTATTGTGAACCTTACGAAGAAAGATCCTCATAGCTTGGGTATCCTTCGTGTAAATCAGGCATTGCAGAATATCGAAGCATTCTATAAAGCTTTTGATATTAAGGAAGGAGACAGGCTTTACCTTGCTCCAGAAGAGCGTGCTGTTGTCTGGTAATTGATTCTTTTAAGTAATAGAAAAAAGGAGTGCTACGGCACTCCTTTTTTTATTTGTTCCAAGACTTATGGGGACTTAATCCTATGGGTTGAAGTTATATAGTGCTTTATTTTGGGCTGTTTAACCTTTGTTTCTTTAAGATGCTTGGATGTTTTTATTTGAAGCTTCGAAGCTTTTCACTTACCAGCCGAAACCTTCTCCTGTGTCCCAGCACTGATGAGCTTTGAGTGTTTGCTCAATGAGATCACGCACGACGCCATAACCTCCCTCTTTGTTTGAGATATAGCTAGCAATGTCTTTGACTTCTTGAGCTGCATCTTTGGGAGCAACGGATAAGCCCACAGCTTGCATGATCTCAATATCTGGCATGTCATCACCGATGTATGCCATCTCTTGACGGGAATAACCAGTCAGTTGCTCAAGTTTGCTCAGACGAGCAAGCTTATCCTTCTCACGCATGTAAATATGTTTAATGCCAAGTTGTTCAAAACGTAAGCTCATCGGCTTACTTTCTCCACCTGAAATAATGGCAATTGGAAAGCCTTTTTTTCTGGCGTGTTGCATGGCATAGCCATCTTTAACGTTAACAGTTCGCATGGGCATACCATTAGCGTCAACGGGGCTTACCGTCGCACTGATGACACCGTCCATATCAAAAATGAAAACTTTTATCTTCTTCAGATCAAATGGAATACTACTCATAGTTTTTCTGTTTAATAAAAAAGTCTGCACCTTGGTACAGACTTTTTTTGTTTATTTCTCTCGAATAAAAATATTAATAGGAGTACCGCTAAAGTCCCAGTGCTGTCTGATCTGGTTTTCTAGGAAACGCTTATAAGGTGCTTTGACCCATTGTGGCAGGTTACAGAAGAATGCAAAACTTGGTACGGCAGTAGGCAATTGCATGACGTACTTAATCTTGATGTATTTTCCCTTTGTTGCTGGTGGAGGTGTGGCTTCAATAATTGGAAGCATCACTTCGTTCAGTTCTGAAGTCTTAATACGTGTACTACGACGTTTGTAAACCTCTTCTGCGGTTTCAAGCACTTTGAAAATGCGTTGTTTCGTTAAAGCAGAGATAAAGATGATAGGGAAGTCTGTAAACGGAGCAAGGCGTTCACGGATTGCATGCTCAAAGGTTTTGATTGCAAGCTGTGATTTATCTTCTACTAGGTCCCATTTATTGACACATACGACAAGCCCCTTGCTATTCTTCTGAATAAGTGAGAAGATGTTAATGTCCTGACTTTCGATTCCACGTGTTGCATCAACGAGAAGCAAGCAGACATCACTATTCTCTATGGCACGGATCGAACGGATTACAGAGTAATACTCTAAGTCTTCATTGACTTTACCTCTTTTGCGAATCCCTGCAGTGTCCACTAAATAGAAGTTCAATCCGAACTTGTTGTAGTGCGTGTAGATCGAGTCTCTAGTAGTCCCTGCACGGTCGGTTACGATGTTTCGCTCCTCTCCTATGAAGGCATTGACAAGAGATGACTTACCTGCGTTTGGTCTTCCGACAATAGCTATACGAGGGCATTCATGCTCTAGCTCGACTTCTACCTCTTCAGGCAAGCTTTTCACGACTTCATCGAGTAAGTCCCCAGTACCACTTCCATTAACTGCAGAGATACAATGTGGATCTCCTAAGCCAAGGCTGTAAAATTCGGCAGCAAGGTAATGCTGATCGTAGTTGTCCGCCTTGTTGGCTACGAGTAGAACTGGTTTCTTACTTCTGCGAAGTTTTGCAGCTACTTGGTCATCAAGGTCGGTAACTCCATGGTCAACGTCTACGAGGAAAAGGATAAGTTCAGCCTCATCCATGGCAAGCTCTACTTGTTTATTAATCTCCTCTTCGAAAACGTCTTCGCTACCAAGCACCCAACCTCCTGTATCAACAATCGAAAACTCCTTGTTGAGCCATTCGACGCGTCCGTACTGACGGTCTCTAGTTGTCCCTGCTTCTTCAGTAACGATGGCGTTACGTGATTGTGTTAGTCGGTTGAAAAGTGTAGATTTTCCCACATTTGGGCGTCCTACTATTGCGACAAGATTGTTCATCTTTTATTCTTTTTATCTAGCTTTTGGGTATAAAACCCTTAATTTATACACAAAGATACGGATTTTTCAATGGTTTGCGAAATCAGTCCTAGCTAGATGGGTAATCCGCAAGTCTGCTAAATATTCCAGCTTATAAGCTGAAAGTTTCTATTCTTTTGCTAAAAAAGTGCGACCTCTTCTTATGAAAAGTTTCACTCTTTCAGTTGCCTATGGGAGACTTTCTATTTGCTTTGTTCATAGCTACCCCACAGATAGATAAGCCTTGAGAGTGCAAGAAAAGTTAGCTTTGCTTAAACTCAAGAATAAAGATCTATAGATCTGAAAAAAGTGTTGGGAAGATTTTTTGAGTTCTTCCCAACGGTTCAAAAATTTCTTCCCAAGGATTTCAAAAAATCTTCCCATTAAATTTTTCAACTTTTCCGAAGCACTTCTTTATATCTTTATGAAGAGGTTTTTATTTCTTGATATTGAGCTTTTTAAGTGCTTTACCAAATAATTTCATTTTTGTGGAAGGAGCGTAGAGCTTCGTTTGTTTTAGAGAAATGGCGACAGCCTAAAAAGAAACGAGCTGATAGTGGCGATGGATGACCTGCTTCGAGGACACAATGTTTTCGTCGTGAGATCATCGCACCTTTTCGCTTGGCATAGTTCCCCCAGAGGAGAAAAACCAAGCCTTCGCATTGCTCATTTAGATGAGAGATGACGGAGTCGGTAAACCGCTCCCAGCCCAAAGCTTGATGAGAACCAGCTTCGCCAGCACGAACGGTAAGGATACTATTAAGCAAGAGTACGCCCTGTTCAACCCAAGGTAGCAGATTCCCTTCAGAAATTTGGGACGGTCTGCCTAAATCTTTGGCTATCTCTTTTTTTATATTCCTTAGACTGGGAGGAATGCTTACTCCCATTGGTACAGAGAATGCCAAGCCTTCTGCTTGCCCCTCGCCATGATAAGGATCTTGTCCTAGTATGACCACTTTGACTTCTTGCACAGGGCAGAGATCAAATGCTCTAAAAATCTGAGAACCCTTTGGATAGATTACTCTCCCTGAAGCGTATTCTTGTCTGATTTGCTCGCTTAATCTTAGGAAATAGTCTTGTTCGAATTCATCTTTCATCAGCTCTTTCCAAGACTCTTCAAGGCGTATATTCATATAATTCAAGTATTTTTGTGGGATAAAGATAAGGTATTTATGAGAAAAATGATGCAGAGGAGCTTCGCATTCCTCCTATTATTTACAATTTATATTTCTAATGCTCAGACTTTTAATTGGGAAGGTCTGGATAGTCTCTTGCATCAGGAAGAAGCAAGACATGGAGGGCATTTCTCCCTCTCTTTACTTCGCTGTGCCGATGATGAGCTTCTTTATGCTTATCGTGGAACTGAGATGATGACCCCTGCATCTATTGTTAAAGTGCTAAGTACAGGAGCTGTACTGAATAGTCTGGGTGGTGGCTACCGCTTCCCTACGGAGATTTCTCTGATAGGTAAGCAGAGGAGGTCTATTTTTCGAGGAGATCTCTTGATACGTTCTACAGGAGATCCGAGCATAGGTTCTGAATATATTGAGGGAGAGGAGGAACGATTAGCTGAAGAGATTGTTTGGGCTTTGAAAAAGCGAGGTATTAAGCGAATCACTGGTCGCTTGCTTATTGATGCTTTCTTGGCTGAGGAACAGGGGACAATCCCCAGTTGGCAGGTGGAAGATATAGGCTTTTATTACGGAGCTGGCTTGTATGGGTTCAATTATAAGGATAATCGCTTTCGTTTGGAGGTAAATACACGTCGTCGCCGAGGGAGACCTCGTATGAAACCTTGGCCGAAGAAGTACAAGTTTAAGCTGACGAATCATCTTCGCATCGCAAGGCGTGAGAAGGTTTGTGCCTATCCAATCTTGCGAAGGAAGTATTCAGAGGTTGTCCTTGAAGGTACAGTCCCACGCTCTTATAAGGCTTATCCGCTGATTTTGTCACATCCAAATCCTGCGTATTATGCTGCGGTGGAAATTAGGTCTTACCTGAAAAAGCAGGGGATTCGCTTTGACAAAGCTCCAAAAGTGAGCTACCAACCCATAGACAAGCAGGGAGAGGAACTACATTACTATTACTCACAGCCTTTGGATTCTTTGGCTCGTATTACCAATTATCATAGTCATAATCTTTTTGCTGAAGCCTTTGCCGCCTTGTTGGCTAACGGAGAGAGCCGTGGAAAGGCTGTGGAGAATTATTGGATTAATCGTTTGAAACTATCAGCTAAGAGCCTAAGGCTTGTTGATGGTTCAGGTTTGAGCCGAAAGGATCGTGTCTGCACTCAGACCTATGTTCAGGCTTTGAACGAATTACTTAGTGATAGCAATCCAGAGAAAAGTCACTTACTTCTTAGCTTGCCGAAGGTCGGGCGTGATGGTACTGTGAGGAAACTACTTGGCGAAGATGAGCTGAATGCCTTCTTTAAGAGTGGCTCAATGTCTGGCGTAGTGTCCTATGCAGGCTATGTGTTTTATCGTGGGAAGTGGTATGCTCTCTGCTGTATTTGTAATGACTTTGACCGAAACAGTCAAGCACGCAATGCTATACGTCAAGCCCTTCGTTACCTATTTCCTAATTGATTGTTTGATAGAGAACTTGTTTTATGAGCCAGCAAAAAAGTATTTGGTCGAATCTAAATAAATACCGTGTCCTTCTCGCTTCGCAATCTCCTCGCAGGGTTGAATTACTTCGTGGTTTAGATATTGAATTTGATCAGAAAGTGTTGAGTGGAATTGATGAATCCTATCCTGATGATTTAGCTTCGAAAGATGTCCCTCTTTTCATCGTACGAAAGAAAGCAGAGGCTTATCGTCATCTGCTTGATGAGAAGACTCTGATTATTGTAGCAGATACTTTGGTCATGCTGGAGGACGAGATCCTTGGCAAAAGCCAAAGTTTGGAAGAAGCAAAGCAAATGCTTGCTAAACTATCTGGTAAGAAGCATCAGGTCTTTACCGCTGTAGGGATTCTTTCTCGGGATAAAGAAGTTTTTTTTGATGAGAAGACAGAAGTTTCTTTTACCACAATTCCCGAAGAAGCTATCACATATTACGTTGAAACCTATCAACCGCTAGATAAAGCAGGAGCGTATGGGATACAGGAGTGGATCGGTTATCATTATGTCTCGAAGCTTGAGGGTTCGTACTATAATGTCATGGGTTTACCTGTCTCTCAGCTCGCTAAGAACTTGAGCTTGTTTTGATTTTAAGGAAATTTATCTTATCTTTGCAATCCGAATAGCAATTGACATAGAGAAGTATAACAATAAAACTATAAGAAGAGATGAAGAGAACGTTTCAACCCTCGAATAGAAAGAGAAAGAATAAGCATGGTTTCCGTAGCCGTATGGCGACAGCTAATGGACGTCGTGTGCTAGCAGCTCGTCGTGCTAAGGGACGTGCTAAGTTGAGTGTTTCTGACGAATATTGCGGTTAGACCTCAGACAGAACCTGACTTTTGTGTGAAAAATTTCACAATGAAGCATAGAGGGGAGAGTTTATTGCTCTCCTCCTTTTTTTTGTAGCTATATAGTCTATCTCTTTTAGCCTAAGCTTTAGTTAAAATGTTTCAAGCTATTACCCTTGATGAGCAAGAAATGATTCGAAGTTTTACCTTCGAGGCTCAATGTCAAACCTGTGATTGGGCATTTGCTAACTTGTTTTCTTGGGCTGAACGCTACCAAACATCTTGGTCTAGGTATGAAGACTCCTTGCTGATCCGCTTTTATCCAAAAGCTGATGGCTTGGAGGCTTTTCTTTTTCCCTTAAGTCCGAATGAAGAGCAACTAAGTAGAGCTGTCGATTATCTCATCAAGCGAGCAGAGGCTCAGGCTAGCTCGCTTCGTTTTATGAGCTTAAGTCAGGATAATCAAGCCACGCTTAAGCGACTTTTTCCTCAGAAATTTGAATTCTTTGAGGAACGATCGGCTTATGATTACCTCTATGAACGGGAGCGTCTTTGCTCATTTTCCGGGAAGAAGTTGCAGGCGAAGCGGAATCATGTTAATAAGTTTAAGAAGCTTTATCCCAATTATCATGTCGAATTGCTAGATGAAACGAATGCTTCCCTCTGCTTAAGCTTGGCGGAAGCTTGGTTCGAAACTGCACCTTCTAGGCTTGGTGTGGCGGAGGAACTACAGATGATTCAGCGTATGCTGAGGCATCATACTAAGCTCTCGATACTGGGGGTCTTGCTTTTCGTTGGGGAGTGTTTAGTGGCTTTTAGCTTGGGTTCTCCAATCTCTAAGCAGATGTTCTGTGTGCATGTTGAGAAGGCATCAAAGGAATATGCTGGAGCTTTCTCTATGATCAGCCAAGTCTTTGCACAGCATGTACCGACGGATTATCTCTATCTGAATAGAGAAGAGGATTTGGGTTTGGAAGGCTTGCGAAAGAGTAAGCGTTCGTATGCTCCGATTCGTCTCTTGGAAAAAGATATTGCTATCCTTAAAAACTAATGAATCATGAATCAAAATCCAATTCTCTTAGCTCGTAATCTTTGGCTTGAATGCTTTGAGGATCCAGAGTTCTTTGTTGATTTTTATTTTTCTCATCTGGTGAAAGAAGAAGATCTTCGCTTGCATTATGTTGGAGATGAGCTGGCAGTCCATCTACACTTGCCAAAATATGCTCTGTCTTTCCCTAAGTTCCCTTCATTTCAAGCTTCGTATGTATCAGGTGCTTGCACAAAAAAAGAGTTTCGTTGCCAAGGATTGATGACTTCAATGCTTCAAAAGTCTCTGCTTGAGGAACGAAGTTGTGGCATTCATGCGAGCTTCTTGATTCCAGCGAACGAGGACTTAAGAACTTATTACCAAAGACATTTTGCTTATCAGACGATCAGTTATCGGGAGATATGCTTCGGACGAGAAGCTGTCATGCAAGCTTATCCTCATGATTTTAGTAAGGAGGGGGTGAGAGATGCTTCCCATTTTCTTTTTCTTGAGGAGGGAGAGCGTCCTGTTTCTGGCATTAAGCATTCGTTTGATCAGTGGAAGCATATCCTTTTTGAGTATGAATATCTTAGTTCTCAAGCAAATCTTTTGGTTATTCGTGGGGATAATGGGGAGATTCTAGGTCTAGGACTTTATCGCCTAGAAGCTAATCATTCCCGTTTTTTTATCGATTATTTAGCAGGGACTGAGCTGGCAAAGAGTGAGGTTTTAGCTCAGATTCAAGAGTTAGATCCCTCGTATGCGATTTGTTCCTATGCTTATTCCTCTTCTCCCTCAGCAGATAGTGAAGCTTATGTTATGCTCCGTCCTCTAGATCCCTTGCCATTCTTACAGATTTTTGCTGCGAAGAATCCTGAGCTTTCATGGTCATTTGCTCTAGAAGATGAGCTAATTCCTGAAAATTCTCAGACCTACATCTTGCGTAATGGTAGTGTCGAGCTTAGTCCTTTGAAGGCAGAGCTTTCTTATTCCATAGCTGAATTTACTCAGAAGTTTATCGAACTTCCTACTATTTCTCTCCTACACGATTAAAAATTAAATCTTTATTTATTTTTATTTTATAGGGTGTTTCTTTTTAGAAATGCCCTGATTTTTATTATCTATTTGTTAAATTTGTTTGGTGTTTAAGGTTGTTATTTTAATATATTCCCAATTATTTTGCATACTTTTGCAAAGTTTTGAGTAAAAGAATAGTGGTTAATAATTAAAATATAGAGAGGAGAGGATCAATTTATGGGAAATTATCTTTCATTAAGTCGTGAGCAAATCATACAGTTGGAGCAACAAGCTTGTACATCTGAAGACTGGACTAAAGTCTTGATTAGTAAGGATACGGACATCAATCAGCTTAGAGCAGTTCATTTCTCAGGCGAAGTATTGTTGGGTGCTATCTACGGAGAAACGAAGTCTTTCGGAGGAGTTGTCCGAAAGAATGGAATATTTAATACACATTTGCATAACTGTCAAATAGGTGATCGTCCATTTATTAAAGATGTAAGGAACTATATTGCGAACTATGACCTTGGTTCTGACGTTGTCATTGAAGGTGTTGATATTATTGCTACCGAGGGTATCAGTTCTTTTGGCAATGGAGTCGTTGTAGAGCCTCTGAACGAAGGGGGAGGGCGAGCCTTCCCTATTTATGACACTCTCTCAGCTCAGATCGCTTACGTGCTAAGTGTCTATCGTTATAAGGCTATATTGATTGATAAGCTCATAAAGATGATTGAACTTTATGCTGAGACTAAGAAGTCCTCAAGGGGACATATTGAGGATTCTGTCCAAATCATCAACGTGCGTAAGATTAAGAATGTACGCATTGGAGCTTATACCAAGATTGACACAGCCTCAACGCTAGAGAATGGTACGATCATTTCCTATAAAGAAGCTCCCGTTTTGATAGGTAATGGGGTCATGGCAAAGGATTTTATCATATCAAGTGATACGCTCGTGGACAACTCTACACTGATTTCTAAGTGTTTTGTAGGGCAGGGTTGCGTCCTTGATAAGCACTATTCGGCAGAAAACTCGGTCTTCTTCGCCAATAGTCAAGGTTTTAATGGGGAGGCCTGCTCTGCTTTTGCAGGACCATTTACTGTAACGCACCATAAGTCTACGCTCCTTATTGCGGGCATGTTCTCATTTATGAACGCAGGAAGTGGTTCAAACCAAAGCAACCATATGTATAAACTAGGTCCAGTTCATCAGGGTATTCTAGAGCGAGGGGCAAAAACGACCAGTGATTCCTATCTCCTCTGGCCTGCAAAAGTGGGAGCTTTCACTCTCGTAATGGGTAGACATTACAACAATACCGACTCTTCTAAGTTCCCATTCTCTTACCTCATCGAAGAAAAAGGACAGAGTATTCTCGTGCCTGCTGTTAATTTGAGGAGTGTCGGTACTGTACGTGATGCTCAGAAATGGCCGAAACGAGACAGAAGACATCAAGCTCATCGCATTGACAGTGTGAACTTCAACCTCTTAAGTCCTTACACCATTGACAAGATGTATCAGGGTCGTTGCTTGCTTGAACGTATAGAAGAGCTATCAGGTCAAGCTGTCAAGGAATATAATTATCGAGGTCTTAAGATCTATCGCAATGCTCTTTTACGAGGAAAGAAGCTCTATAACCTTGGGATTTATAAGTTCTTGGGTAATTCGCTTATTAGCCGTATCCACAATAAAAAGATTGAGAGCCTAGAAGATCTTCAGCGTGTGCTTAAACCTAATGGCAATCTTGGTAGGGGTAAGTGGGTTGATGTCTCAGGCTTAATTTGTCCTTTGAATGCCCTAGAGGAAATTCTCCAACAAGTGGAGCAGGGGGCTCTCTCATCTTTGGAGAGCTTACAGGTTGCGTTCACAGACTTGCATGCTCGTTACTATGACCTTGAATGGGAATGGGTTGCAGAACTCTTTGAGGAACTCTATGGCTATAAGGTTGAAGAGCTTACGATTGAGGCATTCATTGACCTTGTTGTAGAATGGAGAGAGGCGGTTGTTAGCTTAGACGAATTACTCTATGAAGATGCAGGCAAAGAATTCTCACTTGCTCGTAAGGTAGGCTTTGGGCAGGATGGCTCGGAGCTGGAGCGTAACCTTGATTTTGTCTCAGTACGTGGTGCTTTCGATTCTAACTCAACTGTCCTAGAAATAAAGGAACATATCAAGAGAAAGTCCGAATTAGGAGCTAGAGTAATCCAAGAATTGCAAAAGCTTCTACCACAGGCTTAAATAACGGTATCTAAGAGTTGAAAAAAACCGTAGGGAAGAAATTTTCATTTCTTCCCTACGGTTTTTTTACTTCTTCCCTACGATTTGACAAAATGTTCCCAACAAATTAAAAAATCTTTTTCTACAAATAAATTTCCTTATAGAGAGAGTAATTCCATCTTCTGCCAACTTGTAGCTTGTCCCCTAGAGAGTAGTCTAACATATCTTCTGTATCTTTGTAGAGATTGAGCTGATCGCTTATCTGTTTTTACGGACAATGAATATGATTTTATGAAACTATTAGATATAACAAGGGACGAGAGTACGAAGCTTAAGGGTATAGCAATCTTGATGATCCTACTGCATAATTTTTTTCATTGGATTCCTCCGAATTTTGGAGAGAATGAGTTTGAATTTAGTGCCGATCGAATCTCGCAATACTGGGACACTTTCTTGGATGTGCCTCAAGAGTTTATCAACCTCCTCTTCTCGTTTTGGGGGCATTATGGGGTGCAGATCTTTATTTTTTTGAGTGGTTATGGCATAGCCAAGTCTTTGATAGCGAAGAAACCTCGCTTCATTCCCTTTCTCTGTAAGCGACTAGCGAAGCTTTATCCTGCTTTTATCTTGAGTATTCTAGCCCTGCTTCTTTATTGGTCGTGGGTGAATGTTAATGATCTTTCTTCGTGGAAGACTTATGTTCTTCTGATTAATAAGCTTCTCTTCTTGCATAACATCGAACCTTTTCAAGCGATTTCTTTTAATGGCCCTTGGTGGTTTTATGGGCTAATTTTCCAACTATATTTGCTCTCAATCCCATTGTTTAATGCCTTGCAACGCTATGGCTGGAAGGCTCTAGCCTGCGTACTTGCTCTTTCATACACACTAATCTATCTCCTTTATGCTCCACTGATGAAGCATTATGTGTACATCATGGCAAATGCTTCTGGTCATTTGCCTGAGTTCGCTCTAGGTATGTATTTGGCTTTAGGGAAAAAAGTCTTCCGACCAAGCTTGATCTTACCAGCTTTGTTAGTCTTCGCTCTGGGAAATTATTACTTCGCTTTCTATCCTTTAACCTTTATTGCTGTGGCATTCTTGCTCGTAGGAGCTTGCCTTATGTTTTTGAGACAAAGTACTTTGCTGGATCGTTTTTTCCTTTTTTACGGATCAATCAGCATGTATCTCTTTGCGATACACGGTTTCCTCCGCAAACCATTTTTCTGTGAATGGGCTGAGGGAATTTACTCCAGCCCAATGGAGCGATTGCTTCTAGCTTTAGCCTTTTTGTTGCTTTCGACAGGTCTAGCCCTCGTTCTCAAGCGTCTGAGCCAACCTTTGGAGCGTTGGTTGTTATTGAGGCTTGACCACTTACGCTTTATGCGGTAGTCGAGGCATTCGTCGCCAGAGTGTGATTGCTGTAAGGCTTAGGGCAAATAGGCTCATACCTAAGGCAAGGGCAAGGATATAGCCGTAGTTAATCCATTCAACCTTAAGACTTGGGTAGATTTGTCTCAGGTAATTCATGTAATAGCCTTGAAGAATAATTGTTGCAACTAAGGCGAGTAGGGACGCAAGGCTTGTCGCAATTAAACTCATGCGATAGAATGGAGCTTTGATTAGCTTCTTAGCGTAGCCTAGTAGCAAGAGATCTTCCAACTCCTGATGACTTTTCTGTATCAGTAAGAGCATGCTTAGGAGTAAGAGATAGAAGGCTAGGGCAGAGATGACCGCACCGATAGCCACAACGCTTAGGCTAATCACTTGGAAGATGAACTTCGCTTGAGCGGAAATAAGGTTATGATCCTGCACTTCGTAGTCTTCATCTTTGAGATACTTAAGGAGCTTAGGATTGCTTGCATCCTTGACTTGTAGGATAAGTCTTGAGGGTTTATTCTCCCTGTTCGGAGCAAAGCGATTATTTGACCAATCCATGAATTTCTGTGGTACTAAGATCGTGTTCAGTTGCTTGCTGAAGCCAACGATACGCCCTTCGAAGTTTTCTGTGTGTCCGTCCTTGGACTGAATTTGAATCGAGAGAGTAATCTGTTTGATTGAGTGGTCGCTTAGTTTGGGTAGTCCCTGACTGATGGCGAAAACGCTGTTATAAAGTGTTAGATAGCTCCGCGGTAGAATAATCGGTATTTGCGTCTGACCCTCGTGGAAATCCCAATTGTCAGGGTGAATGTCAAGGTACTTGTCATCAACACTCTCGAAGAAAATATAGGTGTAGAGGGATATACCCATGTTAATCCCAGCTGTAACGCTGTAGTGTGCTGAGCTAAACAGCCCTACTTCCTTGATGAAATCCTGCTTTTTGATCTGCTTAATCTCCGACAAGCTAAAGTCATTGCTCCCCAGTCTTAGGCTCTGGCTTTGGCGAACAACCTTATTGATGACTAACTTATTCGTAGAGCCTTCCTCGACTTTTTCCTCGAAAAGTTTTTGGCAGTCCAGATAAAAGGATAGAGAGCCAAAGAGAATCGTAAGACCTATTAGGTTCGCAAGAAAGAATCCGAAGACTTGAGCTAGACTAAGGTGTTTGTTGATTACTTTACGTACAAGCTTATTCATGTTGCTGTTGTTGTGATGAGCGTTTATTCTGTGAGCTAGAATGGTTCAGAGTTTAAGGGATTAGGAGGATGACTGTTGTCTGTGGTCCTGAGCTTTTGAGTCTTAGAGCTGGAAGCTTTGATCAAAAGAGCCTGCCAAATCCTGCCCCACAGATGTTACAATTAAGCCAGCACCTCGTTGGGCGACCTCAATGCGTACAATCTTATTGAGCATCTGGGCGGTCTCTTCGTCCAAATGACTGACGGGTTCGTCTAAGATAAGGAAATCAAATGGCTGACAAAGTGAGCGGATTAATGCGACACGCTGTTGCTGTCCGAGGGACAACTTCTCTATACGGACCTTACGTTTGTCTATAAGCCCAAGGGACTCTAAGAGGATTTCAAGCTCGCCTTTGGTTTTGTAGTTGGTAAGTTGGTTCTTGATCTCTAGGTTCTCCCAAACTGTTAGATTCGAGAAGAGCTTGAGATCCTGCCATAGAATGCTTAAGGATCTTTGTCGGGTTAAGAGCCAGTCTTGCTTCGAGAGAGAGCGAATATCCTGTTTGTTGAAGGCTATCGTGCCTGAATAGTCCTTCCTCTGTCCATAGAGATAGGCACATAGACTGCTCTTTCCTGCCCCAGAGAGCGAAGCGATGAGGTAACTCTTCCCTTGGGAAAGAGTTACCTCATCGCTTTGCCATATTTCGGACGAGGATAAATCCTGTCCTTTGAATACTTGGGGCGAAACGTTTTTGAGTACAATACGTTCCACTTCGTCCTACTATCTGATGCTAAGTTGCTTGATAATCTTCACAGCTGTAGCGTAAGGATTTTCTTCGCCTTTGAACTTCAGTTCGATCTTTGAGCAAGAAGGATCTTTAAGGTTCTCAACAGTGAGATAATCGATCTGCTCAAGCTGAGTAAGTATTTCCTGACTTACGTACATCATAAGCATAGGCTTCACAAGATTCATCACTTCGCTGATGTTGAAGATGAACGATACTCGCTTGTTCTCAAGGCTAGACTTGAATGGGTTTTCTAGGATGTTTGGCGTATGCTCTGCGAAGACCTCTTCAGTTGTTCCAGTCTTAAGCATTTTAGCGTAGAGCACATTATCCTTAATGCCCATGAATATATCAGCGAATCCAAAGACAGAATACTTGTATTCGTCCTTAGCAATTTCTTTGATGACACCATTCTTTTCTACGAGTAGTTTCAAGAGCTGGCTAGCCTTTTCGCTATTTGCTAGAGAGATGAAGGTGCGAACTTTCACATCTTTGTCTGCCATGAATGAAGGTGATGCCTCTACAGAAAGGATGTTGTCCCCTTTGAAGCTTGAAACGATATCTTTAATCGTGCCAAGCTCTGGCATTTCTTCGCTGATTCCTTTCTCCATTTGCTCCATAAGTGAGGGCATAATCATCTGCATGTAGCTATAAAGTGCTTCACCGTCAAGACCAAGTGCTACTGTGTAAAGACTCTTTTGTGGAATCATTGGGAAGAACTTACCACTTAGTTCTGGGAATGATTGGATGGCAGTCTCAAGAAGTTTAGTGTAAGCTTCGTTTTCAGAGTTTACTGAGCTATTGATTGTGAATTTGCCCTTTGAAGCGTTCATGCCGAAGCAATAGAATACACCTTCTTTAGGGATCATCTTTTGTACGTCAGCCTGAATCATACTACTTATAGGGTTCGCTCCTTGGAGTTTTTGGAACTCAGAGCTATTCATAAGGATTGAATAGTTCATAATAAGGCTAATGTCGTCGTCTTTGCTTGCTAGTTCTTGGAACACCTTCTCTGAAGCGAACGAGTTTTCAGCCTTTTGTGAAAGGATTCCTTTAAGCACTTCTTCCGAAAGATCCTTTTTGCTGAAAAGCATGATGGCTTGCTTATCATTGAAAGCTAGCACGCTACAGTCATTGACTAGGCAACTGTCAGCCTGTGCAAGCCTTGTGAGTGTTTGATAGCCTGCAAGTTCGCCTTCTTTGAAGCTTTTAGCTTCATCGCATTGGAGGAATAGCTCTTTGAACTTGTCCTGATCTTCTAGTTTAAGAGTGAAACCAATTGTTCCTTCCTCTTTGTCCAAATCTTTAATGTTTGTGAAGAAATAGATTGGCTCTTTTGTATCAATCCCTGACTTACTAGGGTCTTCGAAGAAAGGTTTTAGCTTCTGAGCAAACTCATCGTCCTGATTTTTGAAGATTTTGTCCATGAAGAGGGCTTTGTCTTCTTTAGAAATGTTTGCCTTCTTGCTGATTTGATCTAGCTTAATGCTTACAAGAGCAGTGGTGTTCTTGGGCAAAAGGTTCTGATGCTCGGCAGTCTCTGAGCAAGAGAAGAGAAGCATGATTAGGCTTAATGCAAGACCTAAACGAAAAATTAACTTATTCATAAGCGTATTGTTTGGTGTTAAGTAATTAATATCTTAGAAGCAAAGATACATATCTTTCTGAAACTAAAAAAAATCGTAGGGAACATTTTTTGAAATCCTTGGGAAGAGTTTTTTGAACCGTAGGGAAGGAATAAATAAGCCTTCCCAATGCTTTTTTTACTAGTGAGCATTACTATTTTGAAATATACTCAAAAGTATCTTTTCTTTATTATAAAGGTTTGTTTTGTTTTTTGTTGAGCTAAGTTTTTTTTTTCAGCAACTTAGCTGTTTTCTTGGCTTTGATTATTCTCTGAAAAGCCTTATATTTGTTTGCTTGTAGGGATAAGCCTACAAATCAACATATTAAATAATTATAAAATAATGCAATTATGAATTTGAAAACTACTCTATTTAGCACAGTTTTTCTTGTGCTTTCTTTCTTTTTGAGCCTAAACATAGCAGTGGCTCAGGAAATGCATAGCTCTCCCATCACGATACGCTATGCCGATGGATCAAACAAAGTCTTTGAAGATATTGACAAGGCTTTCGAAGGCATCAAAGCAAATTGTACGATGTACATCTCGACAGGACGCTATTCTGCCACTACGGAAAAAGAAGTTACTGTACCAGTTAAAATTTATGGAGCATGTTGTCGCCCAAATGAAACGCAGAACTATACGCTCCTTGATGTAGTAATAAAATTTAAGGAAGGCTCTTCTAATTCAGTTGTTATGGGACTGAAAAATTTATCATACATAAAAGTGGAAGATAATGTCCGTAATGTATTGATTAAGCATGTTGACCTTCCAAATGTTTATTTCTTTAAGACTACAAGAAATTGTCTTCTAAGCTCTTCGGTTATTCGACAGGCTGTCTATGCTAATCGGTCGCCTTTGACTATTTCTAACTGTGTCGTTGATTATATTTATGGTGTAGTTGGAGGATCTATTTTAAATTCTATAATTGTTAATGGACTAGGAGCTTATGACTCATCCAAATATATTGATAAGTCTACTTTACGAGATAATGTTTACCTGTCGTCAGGTTTCTTCGGAAGTAATTGTAATTATCAGGGAAATATTTCAATGAAAGATAAAAATGATACCTATGGTTTTACAAAATGTAAGTATTCGGTTTCGGAACTCTTTCTAAAGTATAATTATAACAATAGGTTTAACCTTGTTGAATCATGTGACTATCACTTTAAGCCGAATACCTTGAACCGACAGATTGGTATCTACGGAGGGAATGGTTTTGATGCTCTCGGTCGCTCGCCTGTCCCTATCATCTTCCTCAAAGATGTGGCATCAGAGACAGATGCTTCAGGAAACTTGAAGATGAAGATCAAAGTCCTTCGTAACTAATTACGGAAGTATCCAATGCTTTATAGCATGAAAGCTATCTTTCGCTACCTCATAAGTAGCCTTATCGTCCTAAGCCTGAGCATGTCGCTGGCTACAGCCCAACAGCTCAACTATTGGTTTGACGAACTCAACCCCTCCATTGTCGTAGTTCAAGACCTTGGAGTAGAAGGAGAGTACCATGATATTGAACTAGGTGTAGACTTGATGTTAGATCCTGGTCTGCACGTTCTCTATCTGAGTACTCTATATAATGGAGAACTCTCTCCAATCAAATCTGTACTTTTTTGCAAGACACCTGAACATTTGACGGATACTTCAGAGGAAGGATTCTTTGATATTTGGCTCGATGATCCTAATGGTCCTAAGCTGTTGAGCCTCAATGCTCGCTCTGGCTTGAATACATTGAGCTTAGACTTGTCTCGTGGCGAGAGAGAGGGTCTGCATCAGCTCTATGTTCGCTACCGAAGTAAGTCTGGATTACTCTCTCCGCTTAAGACGTACCTTTACATGCGTATGCCGAAAGCAGAGCAGAAGGGGACGACTTTGAGGTTCTGGTTTGATGATGATACCTCTACGGTTTCGCTTCTACCAGTGAAGGGATCAATCGAAGAAGCCTTTGAGTGTTTACTCCCTTGCGAGGGCTTGTCGGAAGGTGTCCATCGTTTGACCATGCAGGTGCAAGAACCATCAGGTCGCCTTTCATTGAATCGCTCATTACTTTTCTTCAAAACGGCAAGTGTTACGGAACAAGCTGTCTATAAGCTACTCTACTATTTTGATGGTAAAGAGGAGGAACTGAGGACTTATACCTTTGACAATCTTTGTTTAGGGGGAGAGTTCTACGATATTTCTCTATTGGCTGGAGAGCTTGCTGAGGGCGAGCATACAATAACTGTCGTGCCAATCAATAAGCATGAAGAGAAGGGGCTAGCATCTACTACGAAGTTTACAATCAATAAAAGGGAAGAGCCAAAGCCTGAGAAGGAAAAGCTCAAACTCTCGATAAAGACTCTTGATCCAAACCCTAACATCGATAGTACGGATAAACTGATGGAATATGCGAAGTTGAAGTTCTATTATAGAATTTTTGACGAAGCATCGAAGCCCCTTTCAGGTGTAAAGATTAAATGTTCTTTCGCCGATCAGATCCTGTCTTCTGAAGCAAGTAATGAGCAAGGACTCTGTATTATCTCTATTGATACGAAGGATTATCTTAATCTAGGAGAAGAGTCAACGCTTCACTTCCTTGAAGTTGAGGGCTTCCCTGATAAGGAGGTAGAGTTTCTGACGAACGACTTCTCAGACTGTAAGGTGCATATTGCTTATCCTTATCATAGGGGAGGGATGGAAATGAAGCTTGAACAAGGCTTTAACTTAGGTAGTGGACAAGTTGTTAAATGGTCAATTGCTCCAAAAGTGTCGGGTGCGGTTGGCTTAACTTACGCTCCAGATGCATCTGTCTCAGGAGCAACACTTTCACATAAGCGTGGAGGTGGAGGAAGTCTTGGGGCTCAGCTGTTAAAGTTTAAGAAGCTAAACGTTGGTGTAGAGGGTACACTCTTTGGAGAGTGGGAAACGTTGCAAGAAACGGAGGCTACACCTGTCAATGCTTTGGCTGCGGTCGATGTATTATCTCGTGGAATTTCAGGCCCTGCTCCATTGGCTTCGTGGCTTTATGCCCAATCTAGAAATCTTTACTTGAGAGCTGTTAGAAATAAGCAGGTTGCTTATGATCTTGAAGTTGATAGAAAATCAGTTGGTTTTAGGCTGAATGGTCAGCTCTCTGCCTTTAAGATGGGGGTTGTGAACTTTGGTTCGACGAAGTTTAAGGACTTACTCCCAGACTTTGAGCTATCCCCAGGTTTTGAAGTTGTTTATCAGGATAAGGATTGGGGCTATGTAGGTCCAAGCAATGAGGAGTTAGAATCTTCTCGTAATCCTGAAGGTCGAGCTTCTTTGAAGTTTATGGTTGAAGGAGATTTAGGGAAGCGTTTGTTTAGCCGTTCGTTAACCTGCCTCTATAATGGTTCAGAAAATGTATTTCGTAAGAATCATTTGAATTTTCTAGCCAATTCTTTGGGGCTTGATCCCAAGTTCTCTGTAGAGTCTGAGCTTAGTCAGGAGAACGTTTACAATCGGAATATGGAGACAGAGCTTCCTCTTCTAAGTAAGACTTCTTGGGAAGTAAAGGCTCAGTTGGATCTATCCAAGGAACTTAAGCAGATTGACCTCGATCCACTTCTTGATCAAATCAAGAAGCAAAGCTCAGAGGATAAACCTCGTTTTGTAGGTCTGACGCTTGGTTCGGCAATAAACTATAAGCATACGCGTTCGACAGGATTTAATCTCCTAATGTATCTTGATAAGTTTGGAGAGGAAGAGTTGAATGATGCTTCTGTTCCATTTATTCGTAATGGAGATTTTAAATTGTTTAGTACTCTAAGCTCTTTTTTCTACTCTGAAGAGAAAATTAATAAGGCTTGGAAAGCTATGATTGCTCGTTCAAACAATAAGAATCCATTACCTACAATGAACGACTTGTACCATTATGGTTATCGTTTGAATTCGACCGTATCTATTTCTGTTCCAATGGATATCAGGATTCCTATTCTACCATACTTCTCTGTTGATCAGGGCTTAGAAGCAGAGGTTGCCTACGCTATAGGTCCGTCTTACTATCATCCTGAGGCGGAGAAGCTGATTGAACCGCTGAAGTATGACTTCCTTCGTTTCCTTGCTGATAAACCTTCAAAAGTTTTGACTGATGCTTTTTCAGGTTTGTCGGATATTGTTAAGTATTTGGTAAGTAGTGCTGGTTTTGATGATTGGAGTGCTGAAGACTCTAAGTACGAAGTAGCTTGGGCTAAAGCTCCAAAGACTAAGGAGAATGGTATGGTGCGTCATGTGAGTAGTGAGCGTAAATATCTTGAGACTCTGCGAGCATATGATCAATTTAAGGCTACACCTCAGAAGAATGTTTCTGTCCTAGAAGTTTCTTATCCTGACGATGGATCTGTCTTTAGTCCAGAGAGTGAGGTAGAGTTGCTCTCTGTCTATCCTGCTGGAGAGGTATATGGTGTTACATCAAAGCAAGACACAATCCTTTTGGTTTCAGATGTCTATCAAGTACGAGCAAAAGAAGGAGGGAAGCTTCTTAAAACGACAGGCTCTGCACCTATGCAGATGAAGGCCTCTGTTGGTAAAGATGACCTCTTCTTCCTTTCTCTTGCTGAAGATGCTAAGACTCAGCTCTATTATTCTGTAGATGGTAAATCTGAATGGATTGCTATAGGATCTGTGGATGAGGCTATAGAAGAGAATAGGCTTGGTTACTACGCAATCGCTGTAGGCTATAAGAGAACAGATGTAACTGCACCTTCGGTAGAAGTGAGCTACCTCCAAAATGAAGCAGAGCTTGAAGTTAAGGTCTCTGACGATGGAATTGTTAAAGATGAGAGTTTGCTTGTTATTTTCAACGGAGAAGAAATTAAAATGCTCAATCAAGGTGGAGGAGTCTATCGCTATGCTGTAGATCAAGCTACTTGGGGAGATTTGAAAGTCTTTGATGTCTTTGTCCTTGTAAGCGATGTCTCTAACAATAGTTATTCGAGTCATTGGCAGATTGCCAACGAAAAAGGTGAGGAGGTAGAGCCTGTTACTGTCGAACATTTGCAAAGAGTTGATGCTCCTATCCTTTATCCTAATCCTGCATCAGGTTATGCTTATATACAGACAAGGACTGAAGAGCTTGGTCGCTTGTGGAGGCTTTATTCCTCTACAGGTATGCTTTGTTTGTCTGGACGTATCGATCAGTTAAAGATGAGACTAGATCTTTGCTCTCTTTTGAGTGGAACGTATTTCTTCCATATTGAGGGAGAAAAGAATGTTCAGAAGTTTATTCTAAATAATGACTAAATTTTAGAATTTTCATCCTATTATATATAAGGTAAGAGAGGAACTTCAAAAAAGTTCCTCTCTTACCTTATATATATGTAGCATAAACTTGCTGTTTCCAATCCTTAGATTAGATCTTTTTTGATGCTTGAAGTTCGAAACATTGATACTTGAATCTTGTTCCTTTTTTTGAAAATGTTTTATATTTTTAGGTGGTATTGTATCTATTTGATTAATAGGGTGTTATGTGGGGGGGTAGTGTTGAGATTTTTCTTGGGTTAAAGGGGGAGAATCCTTTGTTTTTTATCAAAACTTTTTCCTAAATTTACAGCAAAATAGAGGAGTATTTGATTCGTTTCATTCCAGTGTTCTTAAATAGAGAGCTTATGAAAAAACAAATTTTACTGATTGTATTGCTTCTTTTGAGTGCAGGGCTTAAGCTCTGGTCCCAAGAGATTAAAGGCTTTGTCCTTGATGAAGAAAAGAAGCCTTTGGCATATTGTAACATTGTAGGCTATCAAGCTGATAGTACTTTTGTGACGGGTACGACAAGTGATAAGAAGGGTTTTTATAGCCTTCGGAAAGACCCGAAAATTCGATTTCTTAAGTTCTCATGCCTGTCCTATAAGACTAAGCTGATTGTCCTAGAGGAGCTGAAAAGTCCTACGATACTTCGTACTCAAGATTTGGAACTGGGCGAAGTGAGAGTTCGGGCGGATCGTCCGAAGTTGAAGCTAAAGGGGACAGCCTTAGAGCTTCCTATTAAGGGGACAAGCCTTGCTTTGGAGCAAGACATGCTTGGAGTTTTGGGCAATGTCCCAGGTTTGAGGGCAACGCCAGAGGGAGAAATAAACTTGCTTAAGGGAGGTAAGCTTCTTATTCTACTTAATGGTCGAGAGGTTCATTCTCTAGAAGAACTCAAGCATTTGGACGTTAAGCGTATTGAGTCGGTCGCACTGGAGAATACTCCTAGTGCAAGGTATAAGAATGATGTCTCAGCTGTGCTGATGATTAGGACAAGTAAGCTGATTCCTGATAACTTTTCCTTTTATATTGCCTCTTCGTTAAAGCAAGCTAGCCGATTTTCTCAAGAACATAGCCTTGACCTCTCGTATGCAACGAAGAGAGCTAATTACTTTTTGCACTTGACAGGTCTTGATACTCGAGATGTTGAGGAGAAAGATGTCAAGACTTTTGTGGATTTGAAGGAGAAGGGGCTTGGGACACAGGGACTGGCATCTAATCTTAATTCGATCATGTCAAAGAGAGCAGTGAAGGTTCAGCTCGGAACAGACCTTGAACTCGGTAAGAATCTTAGCTTGGGCTTTAAGTATAATCTCTATTATCCAAAGTTTTTATACACACTTGATACGAAAACAAAGGTTTATAAAAGTGAACGTTTGCAAGAAGATCTCAAAGCTGAAGTAGGGGGTGTTTATCGTGAACCCTCACAACATTTCAATGGCTTTGCTCAATATAAATTTGCTGATGCATGGCAATTAACACTTAATGGGGATCTTGTCTTGAAGAATGTGGCTAAAAAACATAATGTCCAAGAGATTGGACAGAAAAAGACAAACCAATATAATAATGTAATCTTGTCTGATAATGATTATAGACTTTGGCAATTAACCCCAATTTGTCGCTATAAATTCGGAACAAGTTATGTAGAAGTCGGAGGAGATATCAATCAGATTCAAGCAAAGAATGAGCAGTCTTATTCGGGTGTTTCGAATAATGATCTAGTTAATAAGGAATGGATGTATGCTACTTTTGCAAACTATGGTCTTAGTTTCTTAGGAACTTGTAGTGCAGAATTAGGCTTGCGTTATGAATATGCTCAGAGTAAATTAGAAAATTTGTTGAATCCCAAAGAAAATTTAGACCGAAAATATTCGAATCTGTTCTTTACGGGTAAGTTTTCTGCTCCTATTGGGCAGACATTTCATAGCCTTAGCTTCAAATCTTCAACCAAACGTCCATCACTTTCGTTTCTTAGTAATCAGACCTTTGAACTGAGTCGCTATCTGATTCAGGAATCAAATCCTCTGCTTAAGCCTGAGAAACATTACCTTCTCAACTATAATTTGGCTTATCGTTGGTTGTATCTAGGAATTGGTTACTTTTATGTAATTGATCCTATTACTAATTATTTTTATCCTAACGAACAAGTTTTGGGAGGCTACCGAGTAAATAATATGAACTACGAAGATTTTCATCAAGTTTACCTAGTGGCAAATGTAAATAAGACTTGGGATTGGTATAATCTTAACGTAAAAGGTGTGTTTCAGTACGACAAAATGAATGGAAAGTCTCTTGGTTTGAATATTAAGTCCCTTCCAATGAGTTATGTGCAAGTAACACAATGGTTCACTCTCCCTAAAACTTATCGAATAGGTTTGGACTATCATTTTATAAGTGATATGACAACTAATATATTTCGTGTAAAGTCTGCCCATATGTTAAACTTATATTTGAATAAATCTTTCCTAAATGATCGATTGACTGTCGCCTTGAAGTTGAACGACCTCTTGGGAATGAAGCAAAATGTTTCTACAACAATTAAAGGCTTAACATTCTCACAGCTTGAGTATCGTGATAGTCGTTATATTTCTCTTAAGCTAAGTTATCGCTTTAACAAGGCTCGTTCGTATAAAGGTTTGGATAGAGCAAGAGAATCGATTGAAAGACTTTAGGAATTTACTTATATATATGGTATAACGTTCGGATTAAAGATTCTAAATTGATACCTATATAATAGAGTGTGTTTTCAATAAGTTTTTTGCTTGGGAGGATTATTTAATCTGTTTTTCTAGTTGATGCTGAGTATTTGACTGCTCAGCATCAACTACTTTTCAGGAGGACTTTTATGTGTTTTAGCTTCGGTTCTGTCTTTTCCGTCAAAAGATTTGAACTATTTTCAAGAAATTTTGATTATATGTAAGTATCTGATAATTTGGTTAATCGTATGAAGTCAGAGAAGTTTTTCAGAAAATTTCTTCAGAAAATATTTGGA
>PDWI01002232.1_pt1 | contig 29427 bp, 20 predicted proteins | sample 1430891 | NCBI WGS metagenome assembly PDWI01 (sample SAMN01162508, study PRJNA174530) | Oral metagenome, whole genome shotgun sequencing project. | biome: Marine environment; feature: Marine mammal; material: Swab sample of the gingival sulcus; isolation source: swab sample of gingival sulcus... | reverse complement strand
AACAATCGCATCTACAAAAATATGCGCTGTGTGTACATTTTCAGGTTGAAGTTCGCCAACCTTGACAACTTTACCAGCTTCAACGACAACGTAATCAGCTGCCATTGCCATTAACGGATTAAAGTTTTGAGCCGCTTGCTGATACCAAGCGTTGCCTTTTTCGTCGACAATTTCTGCCCGTATAAATGCTATATCGGCACGTAACGGTTTTTCTATTAAGAACTGTTTGCCATCTATTTCGACTTTTTGTTTGCCCTCTTCAACAATTGTGCCGAGACCCGTTGGCGTAATGACACCACCTAATCCTGCACCACCGGCACGCACTTGCTCGGCAAGGGTACCTTGCGGTTGCAAAATAACTTCCATTGAACCGTCGTTCATTTTATTGCCCGTTTCAGGATTCGTACCAACGTGCGATGCAATGACGCACTTAACTTGGTTGTTGACAACCAATCTGCCGATGCCCTGTTCGGGGAAAGATGTGTCATTGGCGATAATCGTCAAATCTTTTACACCGCTGGCAATCAATTCATCAATGATTGTCTCTGGGGTGCCACACCCCAAGAATCCGCCTATCATCAGCGTCATGCCGTCTTTGACGTGCGCGACCGCCTGTTTGGCATCACATAATTTTTGCACCATTTCTACCTCCGATTTTGTTCGTGAAATGCATTACTAATAAAAACGTAACTATTCAAGTTGTCATTTCGAGTGAAGGTGTAGTGGTAATCGAGAAATGACGGGTTTTAAATGCGAGATTTCTCCGCTTCGGTCGAGATGACATAAAGCAGCGCCTTTCGACTGAATAGTTCCATAAAAATTAGCAACTAACTCTTTGTATTTAGAAAATCGCATAAATGCAATAATCTAGCACTTTATCCATTATATATGATTTGCGACGCATTGTTAATAGATTTATCAGATAATTATAAGATAATTAACTTTGCTCATTTAAGTAAGCAATCATAAACGATTCTAAATCACCATCCATCACCGCTGTGACATTGCCATTTTCAACCCCCGTACGGTGGTCTTTTACCATTTGATAGGGCTGAAATACATAAGAGCGAATTTGACTGCCCCACGATATTTCAGAATAATCGCCCTGAATGTCTTCAATACGTTCTTTATGTTCGCGTTCTTTTAAATCGATTAACTTCGCCATGAGCATTTTCATAGCGACTTCTTTATTTTGAATTTGTGAGCGCTCATTTTGACACTGTACGACAATACCAGTCGGCAAGTGCGTAATGCGCACTGCCGAATCAGTCGTGTTGACATGCTGCCCACCAGCACCTGATGAACGATATGTATCAATTTTCAAATCTTCTTGATTGATATCTATTTCAATGGCGTCATTTAGTTCTGGTATGACATCGACAGCGGCAAACGACGTATGACGTCTGCCCGAAGAATCAAATGGCGAGATGCGCACTAGACGGTGCACACCTTTTTCTGATTTCAAATAGCCGTAGGCATTGTCACCAGAAACGCGTACAGTAGCGCCTTTCAGTCCGCCAATTGCGTCGTAATTATAATCGAGCACATCTAGGCGATAGCCATTTTGTTCTGCCCATCGCAAATACATGCGATAGAGCATATCAGCCCAGTCCATCGCATCGACACCGCCACTGCCGGCGTGTACTGATAAAATGGCATTTTCTTCGTCAAATTCACCCTTAAAAAGCGCTTCAATGCTTATTTTTTCAATGTCTTTACTGATTTCTGTCAGCTTCGACGAAAATTCGCTTGCCATTGAATCGTCGTGCTCTTCTAAAGCCAAGTCGCACATAATGTCGAGTTCTTCAACCTGTGTGCACAGTTCTTGATACATTTTAATCACCCGCTTTAGCGCCTTTTGACGACGCATTAAATCGGTTGACTTTGTTTGGTCTTGCCAGACATCTGGGTCGAGCAGTGCCTTTTCAATGTCGGCGAGTCGTTCACGTTTGACAGCTAAGTCAAAGTGAATCACTCAAATCGTTTAATTTAGCACTTAGTATTTTTAGGTCTTGTTTGCCTCTTTCAAAGACCAGCACGTTATCACCCCTTTTTTCTTTGTTGGTGTTTTTTAATTTTTGCCACAGCACTTTTTATATTTTTTACCACTGCCACATGGGCAGGGGTCATTTCTGCCAATTTTTTGTTCTTTTCTAACGAAGGTACCACTCTTGCGACGCCCTAATTCACTGACATTTTGCTTATGCGACGACTGTATAACTGCCACTTGTTGGCGTTCGGTCTGCATTGAAATTTTAGCGTAGAAAATCAAGCGCACGGTATCTTCTTTGATGGCTTCGATCATTTCACCAAACATTTCAAAGCCCTCTATCTGATAAGCTTTTACTGGGTCTTGCTGACCAATTGCACGCAACCCAATACCTTGCTTTAATTGTTCCATCGCATCGATGTGGTCGATCCACTTTTTGTCAACCACTGTCAGCAGCGCATAGCGTTCAATGTCGCGCAAGCGCTCGGCTGTAATCTTGGCCTCTATTTCATTATATTCACTTTCAGCACACGCTTTAACAAACTGCTTAAGCGACTCTACTGTCATATCTTCAGTGTATTCAATCGTTATTTTTTCAGGGAACAAAATACTATGCAAGTGATCTGACAAAGCTTCTAGGTTCCAATCGTCAGCGTATTCTGAAACCGCAGTATGCTGATCAATAATGCCATCGATGACATCACAGGTCATGCCCCAGATGTGGTCACGTAAATTTTCACCATCGAGTACTTTGCGTCTTTCATTGTAAATGATTTCACGCTGTCTGTTCATGACGTCATCATACTGTAAGACGTGTTTGCGAATGCCAAAATTGTGTCCTTCAACTTTCTTTTGAGCATTTTCAATTGACTTCGTCAAGAGCCCTGCCTCAATTTGCATATCGTCTTCCATGCCCAGTTTTTCAACCATGTCTTTCATGCGATCGGATAAAAACAGACGCATTAAATCATCTTCAAACGAAATATAAAACTGGGTTGACCCGGCATCGCCTTGACGCCCAGCACGACCGCGCAACTGATTGTCAATACGGCGCGATTCGTGCCGTTCTGTGCCGATGATATGTAACCCACCCGCCGCCTTTACTTGGGCTGCTTCACGATCGGTTTCGGTTTTAAACTGCGCCAGTATGGTGCTGTATTCTGCTTTTGCGGCATTTAATTCAGCATCTTGTTCTGCGTGCGGCGAATCGACTTTTTCTAATATCGCGTCGTCGTAACCGCGTTTGCGCATTTCTTTCATTGCCATAAATTCGGGATTGCCGCCCAACACAATGTCAGTACCACGCCCCGCCATATTGGTCGCTATTGTCACTGCGCCAAAGCGCCCAGCTTGTGCGACAATATCGGCCTCGCGTTCGTGTTGTTTGGCATTGAGCACCTCGTGTTTAACACCACGTTTTTTCAACATGCTGCTGAGTAGTTCTGACACTTCAATTGTTATTGTACCCACTAAAATCGGCTGACCTGTTTCGTGCCGCCTGACAATTTCTTCAACGACGGCATCAAATTTACCTTTGATTGACCGAAAGATGACGTCATCCATATCATCTCTGGCAATCGGTTTATTAGTTGGCACTTCGACAACATCCATATTATAGATGTGTTTGAGTTCGTCTTCTTCAGTTTTTGCGGTACCTGTCATACCTGCCAGTTTGTTGTATTGTCTAAAGTAATTTTGCAGTGTAATTGTCGCTAAAGTCTGCGATTCTTTTCTAACTTCAAGCCCTTCTTTGCTTTCAATTGCCTGGTGCAACCCATTAGAATAGCGTCGACCGTGCATGAGACGACCAGTAAATTCGTCAACAATTAGTATTTCGCCATCTTTGACGACGTAGTCGACATCGCGATTCATCAAAAAGCGCGCGCGCAACGCCTGATTGATATGGTGCTGAATTTCCATGTTGTCAGGGTCTGACAAGTTTTCAACGTTAAAATAGCGCTCTGCTTTGATAACACCGCTTTCATCGGTTAAGACAATTGACTTTGCCTTTTCGTCGATACTGGTGTCTACTTCGCGCTTTAATGTCGTCACAAATTGATCGGCTTTGCGGTACAAATCGGTTGACTTATTGCCACTACCTGAAATAATCAGCGGTGTTCTCGCTTCGTCTACCAAAATTGAATCGACTTCGTCGATAATGGCATAATTAAGCATGCCCTGTACGCGCTGATCGCGTTCGACTACCATATTGTCGCGCAAGTAATCAAAACCAAATTCATTATTGGTGCCATAAGTAATGTCGCAGCGATATTGTGCTTTGCGTTCGTCACCACGTACATCATTGGTAATACAACCAACTGTTAAACCCAAAAATTCGTGTACTTTACCCATCCACATTTTATCGCGCTGGGCAAGGTAGTCGTTAACCGTAACAACATGAACACCATTACCCGTCAAAGCATTTAAATAGGTCGGCAGCGTCGCAACGAGTGTTTTACCTTCACCGGTTTTCATTTCGGCAATGCGCCCTTGATGCAAGACAATGCCGCCGAGTAGCTGTACTGGATAATGGCGCATACCAAGCGTTCTAACAGCTGCTTCGCGCACGACGGCAAACGCCTCGTACATGATATCGTCAAGTGTTTCACCATTTGCCAAGCGACTTTTGAATGCGTCTGTCTTTTGTCTTAGTGCAACGTCATCAAGTGCCTGCATAGCCGGTTCATAGTCTTCAATAAACTTGACGTTTTTCATTAATTTGTCGACTTCTCGCTTTGATAATTTATCGGAAATCCACGATTGAATGCCCATTATTCACCTCTTTATATTGCGTTCTATGTGTCAATTAATTATTTATCGATTGTTGTAGTTTCGGTAATAGGTGCGCTTGCCATAATGCGCCACTTTATTTTGAAGCGCCGCTTGCAATAGCCAAACAATGCCAATTGCAACAATGACATCAGGTGCGCCAAAAAACTTGCTAAACGGATAGTATTCAGGCATTAGCCACAACTTGCCAAGATAACGCGTAATATGAGTTGAACTTGACATCAATACATAGTTAGATATCGCACCAGTTGTTATATTTAACTTCATTTGAGCAAACCCAGCGCTGGTGGCATTGTTTAAATGTATTGGCATCTTAAAATTATGAAATACTAAAACGACACCATTGAGCAATGCACCAATTAAAACCAATATCATGCCGCGAATTTTAATATTGAGCAACACAAAACCAATTGCAAATAAAAGCCCGACAAGCGAAAAAGTAGCAGCATTTTGCTTTACAAATGGCATACCATATAAAAAGAATGGCACTAACTGTAAAATTAGCCCTATGATTAAAACCGGCACAGCGCGCATTTCTGATTTGCTTAAATTAGCAAATCGCCCGCCGCGCAACAAGCCGATTATTGTTCCAATTACAATTGCTTCAAGCCACATATTTTTTTACCTTTCTTACTGTAATAATCAGCTCAATTGTTAACAAAATTAATCCAAAATCAATAATAATATCGCCGATGCTAAGTGTTTGCGGGCGCGGATAAGGTGGTGCCACGCTAATGACATCGGCTAAGTGCGGTAATTTTGTTGCAGATGTTAGCGCTTGATGACCAAATACTAAGTCATTATTTAAAAGTTTAAGTGATTCTGTAAAGCCGTATTTTAACGCCATTGTCGTATCAACAGGCATGCGACCGCCATTTGCAAGTATGACAATAGCATTTAACAAAAAACCTAAGCCAACCAAACTAATCGTTCTATATCGTTTGGTATTGGTTAACACAAATGCCAGTAGACAAACGTAGATAAACACTTGAAGATATGGCGTTAAGCTGTTGATTAACTGTTTTTGTCTGCTCACTATAAGCTGCGCAGCTACTATTTCGACACCAAAGCCTATATATAACAACGGCAACCATTTAAACTGCATAAAATCAAAGCGATGTCGGCGATAACTTATCAGCAATATAATTAGACAAATGACGACAGATTCTATTAACATATCAAGCCTCGCTTGATTCTATACGATTCATCTCGATAAATGCGGCAACAACTTCAGGATTAAATTGGCTTCCTGCCATTTTTTCAAGTATTGCTAACGCCTTTCCTTCACTATAGGCAACACGATAGGGGCGATCTGTCGTCATTGCATCAAATGCATCGGCAACAGCTATAATCGCAGCTTCTATCGGTATTTCATCACGTTTTAAACCATCAGGATAACCACCACCATCGTAGTGTTCGTGGTGATGTTTTACAATTGGACCATAGGTCCTTAATAGTTTATTGCCTTTTATTATATCATATCCTAGCGTTGGGTGTTTTTTTATTTCTTCATATTCTTCAAAAGTTAATTTTCCTTTTTTATTAAGAATTGTTTCTGATATGCCTGTTTTGCCGATATCGTGGAGCAACCCAGCAACTCTAATATTGGCAACTTTTGTCTCAGATAGTTTCATATAGCGCGCCAAACTAGCAGCGTATTGGCTAACCCTATCTGAATGTCCAATCGTATATTTATCACGTGTTTCAATTGCACGCGCTAAGGCCTCGACGATTGCCACAGTCGCTTGCTTTGCTTCAAGATACTTAGAAAAGACAAAATTAGCTACCAATAGCGGTGCAATAAACAACAAGACGTAGAAAAAGCCGAGTTGTAATTGAGTTATAATCATCAAAAAACCAACTGGTGCAAGCGAAAATAAATTGACAAATATCCAGAGGTTTTCCTTTAATGATAGCACAATGCGCCGATTTTCAATAATCGAAAACAACAGTGAAAAAATCAGTAGTTGTAAAACTGTAAAAAAGACGATTGTCAAAAAGTAATTGACGATATCAATGCCGGCAATCGATAAACCATAAACCGAAAAATGTCGTTGTAATAAATGATAAAAATGACCAGTTAAATACACGACTACAACGATAACCGAAGTATTAAAAATATGCTTTTTAGGGGATAAATTGAGAAAATGTCGAAATTTGCCATCAACTACAATTATACTAAAGTAGACGCCAATACCAGAAATTATCGCAGCAATTTCTGGCTGATATATTACTAAAACACAAAAAGAAAGCCCGTAGCCCAGCGAAAAGATATGCTCATTTCGAATACGCAAAGTAAGGCTTTCTAAAAAAATTGCCAAAATGGCGTACCAAACAAAATTTGTTGGTATTTTATTCGTCAGTGCAATCGCGCCATCAATAAATATCAATAAACTAATAAATACGATTGCCGCATAGAATACAAAGAATTTTTTTTTATTCATTCAACATTAATAGATATTCCTATACCCATCTCATATTAGCGCCACCTGCTAAAGCAAGTGCAAGAAGTGACATAACAACAAGCATTAATTTATTTTTCATAACAATCCTCCCTCTTTAACGACTTTTTACTAACAAAAGCATTAAATACAAACTGCGTTGAAAAAAAGATAAATGTATGCTATTGAACTTCGTTTAATTGACAAACAAAACTCTGTTTAGCGCATCAAAGACAGCTTTTACATAGGCATCATGCGTATGGTTGCCGACAATCGCCGTGCCAACAAGTGGGTATTCTTTGTCACCGCGTACAAACGTTATGACGACATTAGCTAACGTAAGCCAACCGACGTCTTGCACGCGATAGCCCTCTAAAACGACGTGTTCGTCGTCTTTTATTTGACAGCGTACAGCCTCGAGTACTGCTTCGGCAACGACGCGAAAATCGCCATGCTTAGTAGCTACACCTGAAAATTCTCCCTTGTAATCCATATCGTGTAAAGCACAATTAACTGTCGCTGTCAACATCTGACCTTGTTTGACGACATCGACTGACTTGTAGACAATACGTGGCACAACACGCGCCATGCTGTCGTTTTCTAACTGCGCGACACTAATGATACGGTGGTCGATACGGTATTCAAAAGTAGCGGCTAAAACCGATTGAACATCTTTAGAAATTTGCTTGGGGTGACGATTGCTTGCTGCCAAAATATGACATTCGCTAATGATGCCTTCATCATTTAAAATTAATTTCGAAGAATGAACACCTTGTATCTGCTCAATCGCCCTTTGCATTTCACTTACTTGTTTTGGTTTTAGGGTCATCTTTTTCACCTGTCAAGTTTTGATTCGGTAACGTAATTACAAATATCTCGCTACCCTCCTCAACGCGGGAACTAACTGTGCCATTCATACATCGCTTGATGTAATCAAAGAATAAGTTTGTTTCTTCACTAACTTGATAGCCACTCTTTTGTAAACAATCGACAAAAAAAGTTTCAAATGTGCTGCTGTTTGACGCTTTCCCATCATCTTTATATTCAATAACTACATCGGCATTAAACTGAAAAACTTTAGCTTTAATTCTGCCTTTTTTGCAGTTTTTAAAGGATTGCGTTAACGATTTTAAAATGAGATAACGAACGATATTTGAAAACAGTCGTTCGTCTGTTTCCAAAAATAGTTCAGCACTACAATCAATGTTAATGACATGTTCAGATTGACTAAATGTCTGCTTTAATTCTATCACAGTTCTTTCGAAAAGTGTAGAAATATTATACGGTTTTGTTATAATTTTTTTATTTTTTGCGACAATTTCATTATACAACTGGTAGCAATTTGAAGCGAAAGCCATTTCGTCAATTTGGCTGTTTAAATCGATGAGCGCGTTTTCTAAGTAGTTCTTTAAATCGTATTTGCCCATTGACTTTTCGTTAAATTTCTTTGTGAGTTGTTTAACCTTAAGACGCTGTGCTTCAATATTACCAGTTAGTTGTTCTTGATAACTGTCTAACATTTGAGATAGCAAACTACTAAAGGCCTGCCGCCCTATTTTATCCGACGCTGTCAACTCGCGATTGACAAGCGTTAGTTTTTCTGTTAGTGTATCAATTTCAGCCGTTAGACCATGAACATCATTTTTTAAGCTGGCGTTTTCTTCAGTTAAGTCTTTTAATCGCTTTTCACTGCTTGCTTTCTGTTTTATTTTTTCTTCTGAAATTGGGCGCGTAGCACCAATATAGCCGTCACCATGTTCGTTATCGCTGTAAGCGCGCAAGTGTATTTCGCCACTCTTTAATAGACCCGCTTTCGTTCTAAAAGAAAAGACCTCTTGCACGATATTTTTATCTTTATAAAGACGTGTTGCTTTGCTTTCAAAGTCGCGATATACTTCAGGTGGCATCAATGTAATCGCTCGTTTGCCTATTAATTCTTCTGGTTCATAGCCCATAAATTCTTTAACAGACGGCGATACATAGGCAATATCCCCTTCGGTTGTAATAAACCAAATGACATCAGAAATAGCATAGAACATCTTATTGATTGGCGATTCAACTTTTTTAATAACAGGGTCGCTCTTTGTCATAGGTGCCACTTTATCGACAAAGCGTGACTGCCCCTTTGTCAGATAATAATAACGTTTGTCAGCATAGATGCGATAGTAAAGCGCAGCGCCACACAATAAAAGTATTACAAGTAAAGCGCACAACAAAGCGAAAGTGACATTTCGCTCAAATAAAATATGCGAATTGGTCGTAAAAAACAGCAAGACTAGCAGATAGACAACAACATGGCCAATGATCGGCACTAAAAAGTCACTTGCCAATACAGCTAAACTATAGGCGAACAAGATGCCAAGCATTACAGCGCTACTCAAGACGGGCGCAACTGGTTTTGCTGGCATTTGCCACAGAATAATCGCCTGTAGGAAAGGTAGAAAAATACTGAGCGCCAAATTGATATAACGCAAGTAACGCCTGCCAGCTTCAACAAAAGTTGCGCCAAGCGCCGCGCCAATTAAAGGCAAACCAACGACGATATACATTGTCGAAGATAGGTGCCATTTGCTCCCTTGCAGAAAGTAATCAATACCCGCCAAAAATAAAACTATTGCGAGCCCAATCAATAAATTGACGCGAAACTTCATCAAATGGGTTGTTTTCGCCCACGCGCTGTACTCGGCTTCAAGCGACTCGTTAAACGATAAAGTCCAACGGTTAATTGGTATTTTTTCTGTCATCTTGTTGTTTTCTGTTGAATTATTCATGTCTCCCTCTATATTTTATTATTTAAAACATTTACCATCATCTTATCATAAAACGCAGCAATTGTTAATCGCTTATCTTTTTTTGTTTGCCTTATATAGTGATTTTACACGATTCATATTGATTTGGTTATTGAGTCGCTTGCCGCTTGCCGCAGCAACCTCATCTACTTCCAGCGCTTCAAAAAGCGCTGCACTCTCTTGTTCTGTAATTGGTCGATCAGCTATAATGTCGTCTACTATTAATTTTTCTGCTTGCTCACTAAGTTCGGGCAATTCGCCTGTCTGTAAGTATTCTGCAAGCGTTTCAATTACATTTTCAGTACGCTGTGCACGCACCTTAAAATAAGCTTCTTTCAGCACTTCTGCATTTTGTTTAGCTAAGCCATATAGTATTTTTAATTGTCCGCGCGACACCACTTCGTCAAAGATTTCGCTTAAATCAGCAAGGGGATCAGCGGGCTTTTTCTCAGTTTTTTCAACATTTGCTTGCGTCGCCATTTCAATTTGCGGAACCAATAGCCCTTTTTCAGCTAATTGGTCAAGCGTTTGCTGCGCAACTGATTCTGAAACGCCCATTTTTTGAGCAACAACAGCCACGCTTAAAAGCCCTTCAAACGCCTTACGGTTAGCATAGCGCGCCATCACAACGCATGCCATTTTTTGATTTGTCGTCAAATCAGTACGATCGACGATGTCAGTTGAGAGATTAAAATAGGTCATGGTCGCTCCAATCCATTATTTGGTAATGACACGATAACTGTTGTGCCTTTATCGAGTTGACTTTTAATTGTCAGTGTTCCGCCGTGTAACTCGACGATGCGCTTGGCGATTGCCAACCCCAAACCGCTGCCTTGTTTATTGGGGTCAACTTTGTAGAACTGCTCTTGGATGTGTTTTAAGTATTCTTCGGCAATACCAGCACCATTATCAACCAACTTTATTTCAACGCCGTCTGTCAGTTTTTCAATACGACAACTGATTTTGCCATAGTCAGGCGTGTATTTAATCGCATTGTCAAGTAAATTGATCAAAACTTGGCGCATGCGATTTTTATCGCCGTAGATAATCAGTTCTTTTCTAGTACAGTCAATCGAATAGCTGATATAATGCGCTCTGATATCAATCGACAATTGGCGAAAGACGCGTCTGGTCAAGTCGACAATGTCGAATTCAACTGGTACTAGTTGAATGCGATTTGCCTCTAATTTAGAAAAGTCTAATAGGTGTTCAACCAAACCAGAAAGTCTGTCTGATTCACGCGAAATCATCTCTAAGCCAAACTTGGTCTCGGCTACGTTATTGATGTCACCTGTCAGTATCGTTTCGCTCCAGCCCTTTATCGACGTAAGTGGTGTGCGCAATTCGTGTGAAACCGAAGAAATAAAGTCATTTTTAAGGTTTTCAGTTTTATTGATTTCTTCTGCCATATAATTAATTGTTTCGGCTAATTCGCCAATTTCGTCTTGATCGTATTCGTGAGCACGCGCCGCTAAATTGCCAGAAGCAATACTGTCAGCTACATTCTTAAGTTCATAAATTGGCCGAACAATGCGGTTCGACATCAAAGTACTTAAATATAATGCGCCAATTAAAATAATGAAACCAATAAAATAGGCATAGACCAGATATTCTTGAATGCGCTGACCGACCACTTCAATTGACGTACTATAGCGCAACACGCCATTGATTGCACCGGCTTGATAAAGCGGTGCCGAAACTGCCATAATCTGCTCGCCTGTACTGCTGTTTTGACCGCGCCAGCTGGCAACTGTGCCCTCTGTCGCTATGATAAAGTCTTCAGTTTTAACGACTTTTCGATCGATATAGTAACCGGTCGATTCCAATACATTGCCCTCTAAATCTAACACTTGTGCTTCAACGTAGTCGGGTATTGTTTCGTTTTCGAGAATAAACTTTGCCTTATAGCTAAGCGATTCATACCCTAAGTATGTTTCGTATATTTCAATTGTCGTCTGCAGTTTGTCAGTTAGCACCTGTTCAATATTGGAATAATAGTATTTATTTATGCCAAATGTAAAGACCATTTCAAAGGCAAATACTGTTATAAACAATATGATGACAAAAGTAAAAATTAACCTTTTGCGAATCGTTATGTTCATGGTTTATTATCCTACCCATTTATAACCCTTGCCCCAAGCTGTTGCAATATAGTCTGGCGACGACGGATTCGACTCTATCTTTCGGCGTAAGCGTCTTATATTGACATCGACAATTTTGTAATCACCGTAAAAGTTTTCGCCCCATATGGTGTTTAATAGTTCTTCTCGCGTTAATATTTTATTGTTGCTGGTGATAAAAACCTTTAATAGTAAAAATTCAGTCGGTGTCAATATGATTTCTTGACCGCTTTTAAAACACTGCCTAGTGTTGACATTTAATTTGAAGACGCCATCTTCAATGACTTCTTCAATGTATTTTTCTTCATTTACCTTTATGCGGCGATAGAGTGCTTTGACACGCGCCACTAACTCTGCTGGTGAAAAGGGTTTTGTAATGTAGTCATCGGCGCCACTGTCTAGCCCTAACAGTTTGTCTTGTTCTAGCCCTTTAGCCGTTAACATCAGAATGCCAACAATTGCATTTTTATCGCGAATGCGACGACATACATCAAAGCCGCTAATCGTTGGCAACATGACATCGAGTATAGCGATGTCAATGTCGGCATGATCTTTAAAAAGCACGAGTGCCTCTTCGCCGCGCACAGCCTCTATCACTTCAAAATTTGCCCGTTCTAAGTTGACTCTCACTAATTTTCTGATTGAGGAATCATCTTCTAATATTAATATTTTAGCCATATTCTCACCTCTATTCAATTATCTGAAAAGACTTGCGCAATTCTTCTTCTGTTAAAAATAGTGCCTCGTAACCACTGCGGTATTCATCGTCAACTGTGTTGGTGTTTTTTTGAAAGTAAGCGATAAAGTTGTGTTGACCATCGCTTGCCAAATCAAAATAACTGACGCCATTTTCAGTTAATTGCCTGATTTTTTTCTGATAATTGTGTTTTTTTATCTTTTCTATCGTCAAAAGTTTATAGTATTCATCTTCGCCGACGCTATAATAAATGTGCAAAAATCGATTGACCACTTTATCTCTCGCTGGTATCAACACCAATTGTCCATTATTAGCCGCCTTAGCCCAGCGATTCGGCAATGTCAAACGAAAACCATCTTTTTTATTTTCGTAAACCATCAAGACTAAGTCTAAGCCATTGGCGCCATCCCAACGGTACCAAGTATCAAAAAAAAGTTGATTCGCGGTACTCTTTAATATTTGTAGTGGCGACTCGATTCGATTGCCTATTTCAATAATCCCGTCATTGTTGATGTCGCGACTGGCAATTTGAAAAGGTTTCATCAATTGCGGGCGCGATTGGTCAGTCAATTGTTCATCAAAAGCCAGCTCTAATCGACCATTGCGATAGACAATGATATTCGTCATATAATTCGAACCCAACCGTTTATCAATAAACAAACCTGTCGTTTCAGCGGTTGCCTTGCCAAAGACAACGTTGTAATAACCAATGATGTATTCGTCTAAGTCAATTGTGTCAATTGCTCTAAAACCATCATTTTGGTACGATATTAAACTGGCAATTGCCTCTTTATTTCTATCGAGGCGTAGCAACAAGATATCAACAACGCCATCATCATCAACATCTTCTACTGTTAGGTTTGTATAAACATCACGATATATTTCAACATAATTGCCATCTTGCCATTGATAAACCGCTAACGCATCAAAGAGCTCACTCGGCATTGATAGACCTAGAATTAAATCTTTAACACCATCGCCATTAAAATCGACAAAATTGGCAAACTCAATATCTGAACCAGCCATTTCAATAGTCGTCAGCGTCTGCCAGCCTTTGCCGTCGTTGATTAATAAGACAACGCCAATCTTGTTGTCAACGGCTATTTTATAAAAGGCATAAATTTCTCGATCGCTGTTATTGTCCCATTCTATATAGTTAATTGCGCTTAAGTTATTTGACTTAAGCGGTCGAATCAATTTGCTGCCGACAGGGATTTCTTGGTAGATTTGCTCGCGCGGAAACATCTGGTCACCGGGCACACGTGGCTTTTTTATTAAATCAATCGGCGATTCTATCGCGCCGTCGCTACAGCCGCACAACAACAGCACACTAAATAATAGTATAATCAATATTGTTTTTTTCATCGTAAACTCTTTTTCTGTTCGTTCAACACTTATATTATACACGAAAAAGCAGCTAAAAAAAATAGAAGATGTAAACCTAATTGCTTACATCTTATCCATTGTTATTAAATAGTTTATCAGGGTCCTTATTCTGTAAAGCGAGTTCTAATTGTAGTGCAATTCGATTGTTTGTCTCAACCTCTATTTTTTTATTGATGTTGGCACTGCGGATTGCTATCGAAATAAACGTCGCCATTTCATCTATCATTTTAAGGTCATCTTCATCGTATTGATCAATATTGTACGACTGAACCGAAAATACGCCAATTGGCCGATTGTCAAAAAACAATGGCTTAAACACAGCCGACTCGACCCAGCCAACCTCTTCTAGACGATGTCCTTTGACATAATTATTGTCTACACCGAGCTTTTCACTGGCATGTGAAATATACATGGTTTTGCGTTCAGCCAAGCATTGCCTTACCAAGCTATCATGTATAGCAAACGGCATTTCCGCCACCTCGATGATGCGATTGTCTGCTAGACAAAGACAGACGTCGGCTAAACGATTGCAGTCATCTTGAACGACGATAAAGCAGACATCAATTGGCATTAAATATTTTAAATACGAATAAAAAGATGTTGCCATTTTTTTAATATCAGTCATATTGGTCATCTCTAAGCCAATATTTTTAATCAGTTCAATGCGATGTTCTATTATTTTTAATTTGTTTTCAAGTGTTAAGTTTACCAATTCGCTATCGTGAATCAACATCAACTCATAATCTTTTAACGATAAATCTAAGCGATAGTGTGAAGACGTCAACATAATGTTCTTTTTATACTTCCCGCTATTATCACATAATTCAACATATGAGTCATAGCTTTCAAGCGCTTTTTCATCATTGCCCAGCTCTAAATGGGCTTCGGCGATGATTTCTAACAAAGGAATTAATTTATTGTATAACCCTTGTTCTACGGCAATTTTTTGCGCTTTTTCTAACCAGACAAAAGCGTTGCTCAGCGGCAATTTTCGGCGCAACAGAATAGTTCCGTAATCTACCATTAAATCGACCAGCAATAGATTGTCTGTTGGTAAATTGTATTTTACAACGCCTTCTTCAAATGCTTCGATTAGCGCAGCTTGGTCATCAACTTTATCATAATAGAGTATTGCAAAGCGACAATAGTAAGGGAAATTTGTCGCTTGTGAACCGTGTTTCATACGCGACAGCACATACTTGGCATCTGCGAGTCGATTGACCGCAACGAGTCCTCTAATATAATTGCCCATGTACATTAAGCGTCTTTTACTAAATGTTGTAATATCATCATTATCAATGTAATCAACACATGATTTAGCATAATAATAACAGGCCGCTTCACTATTATTAACTTTTAAGAAGAGTTCGCCTAAATTGTTATTTACCATCTCTTGAAGTAGTTCAAATTGATTATACTTGGCAACTTCAAGAGCAGTTAAGTATGCTTGCAAGCTATGACAAACCGCACCCGTATAATCGTATATTGCGCCAATCAAATTGTAAGTGAAGACTAAAAAAATAAATTGTTTTGACAGCAGTGCTAAATTTAGTAAAACAACTAACTGTTCAAGCGCATCTTCAATCCGCGAGTCCATAAAATAGGATAACGCCAAAGCAAATAAATCGACTAGTTTTTCACTGTCACTTTGGCTAATTTGGCGTTTTTCAAGCATGTCTATACGCGACTTGCAATCGGGATATTCAACTAAAATTGCATTTATTTTTTGTTGATAATATACTGTATCATTCATCTAAAAGCCCTTTTTTCAGCACGCTTTCAATGACACCACCACGCATTTTAGCGTGTTCATGTTGTTGTTTTTTTAGTTTCAATTGATTTGACAATTGCTCAGCTTGTTCTAATTCAACATTTAACTTACGCGTGCGCTTGACATCAGCAAATGCAATTGCCAAAAAAATCGCCAATTCCTTTATCAATCTAAAATCAGCATAGTTATAAGCACCAGCTACAACTGATTTTAGTGCATAAACACCAATTATTTTATCTTTATATATCACAGGACAATATAGCAATGTATTTAATTGCAATTCTAGATATGCTAATTTATTGTCTTTTTTATATTTTAGAAGCGTTTTATTACGATTATCATCGACGTAAATAATTTGTTTAGTTTTAATACACTGCATTAAATTACTAGCTTCATCAGTTAATTCGATTGCTGCTAAAGACAGGTAATCTTCAAACACTTTACAGCTTAATACATCTAGCTTGTCACCTGCGTCATTTAGTACCCCAATCATGGCAAAATCTATTTTAATCTGTTCATTTAAGTTGTTTATAATCAAATCGACAATGATATTAAAATCGCAATTATAGATAATTCTTTTGCCAATATCATTTAACAGCGCCAATCGTCTTGAGGCGCTTGCCAAAGCCTGTTTATTACTTTCTATTGCTTCATTTTTCGTCTTTAGTAGTGCGTGTTCTCCTCTTTTTACAAAGTTTAACTTCAATATTGCAAGTATTTCATTTGAAGAACGATTGACACTTTTAGCACGTTTTTTTCTGATAGCTGAATATTTTCGCGCTGTTATAATGGCCTGTTTTTTATTTGCACGACGCGATTGACATTTTATCAATATTCGCAAAAGTCGACCATAAGCTGGGTAAATATGTGCGTCGCTATCTTCGAAGTATGCTAAACAGCCTTCAACGCCCTCAATAATTAAATCTGCTGAATAGGCGCGCTGATTTAAGTAGTCATAATAGGCAAAGGCAAAATCAAGATATTTTTCGGCGTCATTAGCTTCGATAAACCAACGACTACCCGAGGTATAAATGTCATGTATTTGCTGGTCATCAACACTTGCCAAATAAACCAATTTTGCCTGATACAACAACGCTTGATAAGCATTATCTTCTGATGGTTTTTGTTCTATTTTTTCAAGATAATAGTGTATTTTAGTATTATTGCGATTAGCCGCTAAAGCTAATATTAAATGCCCAAATAAATAACTTTCTAAATTGGTTGTCAAGCTGCATTTACAAACCGATTCAAGCGATTGCAATGCTCTTATATAATAGGCTTCCGCCATTAAATGATCAGCAAACTTTGCGTAATTTTGACCAATCTTGAAATAAAAATAGGCTGAAAAATTGCAATTTTCATCAATTTCGTCAAAACTCAGTGCACTTAAATACATATCGTTTGATAGGTTTAATAGTTGGTATGACGCATAGACGTCACCGATGGCATTGTAGCAAAAGAGCTTTTGCCAGCTTTCTTCTTCAGATAAGTTCATCGACAGAGCAAAAATCGCCTCATCTAAAGCGAGGCGATTTTTTTTCATACGACATAATATATTACTTTTATGGCAATGAACTAACACGCGAAAACAAACATCAGAAACGTACTTATCTGACAATACCATTTCATTTATTTGCATTAAGGCGCTATCAAGACTGCCATTTTTTAACGCCTCTATTTCAGTAAATATTTTTTCGTATTCGCGATATTTGCAATTCATATTTGCCTCATCTTATTTGTGTATAATCAGCTGACAAAACAAATCTCTGAACGATTTCTGCCATTTTCTTTTGCTCTGTAGAGCATTTCATCGGCTTTACGCATCAGCCTCGATTTGACACCAGACGAAACATTTATCATTTGCGCAGCGCCAATGCTGACAGTTAAATAACCACTAGCGGTATCTTCATTCTCAATTAATATATCGGCAATCGACAGTCGTATTTGCTCACATAAATTGGTTATCGAACCATCGACATGCCCCACTGTAACCGCGATAAATTCTTCGCCGCCAAATCTAGCAAATGTCGACTTTTCATTTTGAAACGCTTTATTAATTTTTTGAGCAACCTTTATAAGTGCTTCATCACCTTTAAGGTGACCATAGCGGTCGTTGTACTTTTTGAAATAATCAATATCGACCATGATGACGGCAATCGGTTCATTATCAGTAATTGCTGTTTTAATTAATCTACTGTATTCTTCATCAAAAGCACGGCGATTATTGACCTTGGTAAGACCATCAAGTGAAGATAAATTTTTCAAGTAAAGATTAACTTTTTCTAGTTCGAGCTGCGTTTGCTTGTGCAAATTGATTTCTTCGACTAAAACGCGCGACTTTTTTACATTGTTAAGTGCAATTGATAAATAAGACGAAATTAGTTTAAGAAATTCGACTTTCTCATTATTGTAGGCATTTTTATGAATCGATTGCACTGAGAGCACACCAATTACTTTACTTTCATAAATTAAAGGCATAAAAACAATTGATTCAATACTCGATTGGTCAAACACAATGCCGTTTTTTCTTCTAACTTCTTCATTGACATCAGAACATACAATGATTTTATTCTGTAAGCAACTTTCGACAAACAAACTACCAATATCGCGCAAGCTTATTTTTATGCCTGAGTTTTGATCGCCTTTTTCTGCCAGCGAAAGAAGATGTTGAGCGTCGTCAGAAACCACTAAAATAGTGAAGCCAGAAACGTGCATTTTGTCGCAAATAATCTCTTGCGCGACATCCATTAAATCCCTAAATGTCGTCGCAGTCGTCAATTTGCTGCCAAGCATTGATATCATGTTAATTTGATTATACGCCTCTTGTAACTTGTTGCGCATTGATAGTGCTTCTTGCGCTATCATACTGAGTTCCTTGTTTTTTTGGTTAAAAGAGACGCTTTCTACTCTTACTTTTTCTAAATCTTGTCGTATTTTAATTGCTTTTAGGCGCAATTGATTATAAAAGACAAGCGCTTTTTTTGTATTCTCTTTTAGTTTTCGATAGCATGCCAATGCCGCTGTAGTATCTTCAATTGATTCGTAATAATCAATCAGTATGATATACAACTTAATTATTTCATCAAGGTTTCCTCTGTTTATTTCACTTTCAGCTAATTTTTGTGCCGTGTCTATGTAGTCTTGGTATGGCAAGTTGTATTCTTGACAAACTTTACAGTAAAAATTAGTTAATCGCAGATTAAAAAACACATCTTCGTATTTCCCGATTGGCTGCACAACTTTATCATAGTAGCGACGCGCTAACTTAAAATTAGATTGTCTCATATAGTACGCCATATAGGCGCAATCAATGATTCGTATTGTGCGTTGATCTTGTATTTTAGCTTCACTTTTTTGTAATTCTTGTAGCGATTGTTCCGCTTTATCAAATTGCTTTAAATGGCTATAGCAAACGACTAAACTTGCCAAAGTGTGCAGCTTAATAGACAATACCGTCGCCTCGTTTTGCTCATCATATATCATGTTGCTATAGGCTTTTTTGAACATTTCTATAGCATCTTGATACTTTTCAACATAATAATACATGACACCTATATTAGCATAAGCGACACTTGTCAATATTGTTCTGCCATTTTCTTCTTCAATTGCGATGACAATGTTAAAACAATGCACAACTTCATCGACTAAATCAACCTCTAAAAAGGCCGCGCCCAACACATTACAGGTTTTAGCCAAAAGATTTGGATGCTCACCTGCCGACAATTGATTTAAAACTTTTTCGCCACGCTCTAATACAGCATTGAAATTCTGCATAAAAATATCACATTCCATATGCTGAATTTCTGTTCTAATTCTAAATTCGAAATCATTTTTGTAATAGTCAGCAGCTTTGCTTTTGTTAATTCGCTGTAACGCCTCTTCTGGATTAGTCATCATCAGATGACGCGTCACTTCTTTTGATGCCTGCACATTATTGTGTTTACTCATTTGCTGTTTGCCCCTCATTAAATCAACAACCGCTATCATATATAATATCGTCAATTATACGTTACTTTTTAACTGATAATCTACTTCATCTGCTACGTTTAATTCATTCTACATCATATTGAAAAGAATTTAAACCGTATAGACGAAATCTTAATAAAAGTGTCAGGCAACAGATGACTGCCTGACACTTTGTTTTTTAGTATTCCATCGCCGCCATTCTGAGATAGCTTTGATAGCGTTCATTTGCCTGTTTTTCTGCTTCATCGAACAGTTCTTGCGCAATATCTGGGAACGATTTTTGTAGTGCCGTGTATCTAACCTCAGTTTGCAAGAAATCTTGGAAGCTCTTGGTAGGCGCTTTAGAATCTAAGCTGAATGGGTTTTTGCCTTGCTCAGCAACACGTGGGTCAAATCGCCACAAATGCCAGTATCCTGACAATACAGCTTCTTTCTCTTGATTCTGTGTTCTGCCCATACCCGCACTGATTCCGTGCGCAATACATGGCGCATATGCAATAACGAGCGATGGGCCATCGTAACTTTCGGCTTCTTTAATTGCTTTAAGCGTATGGTTTTTGTCTGCCCCCATCGCAACTTGCGCAACGTAGATATAGCCATAGGTTGTCATCATCAAGCCAAGATCTTTCTTCTTGACGCGCTTGCCAGCTGCAGCAAACTTAGCAGTTGCAGCCACTGGTGTCGACTTAGAAGACTGCCCACCTGTATTAGAATAGACCTCTGTGTCAAAAACAAAGACGTTGATATTTTTGCCTGATGCTAAAGCGTGGTCCAAACCGCCGTAACCGATGTCGTAAGCCCAGCCATCACCACCGATGATCCAAACCGACTTTTGAATCAAATAGTCTTTGAGATCTTCAATTTCTGACAAAATTTGGTTGGCTCTTTCATCACCTAAGTCTTTGCCAAATAGTGGTAAAATTTGTAGCGTCGCCGCCTTAGAAGCCGTTGCATCATCAACGCCCGCAATCCATGCTTCAAATGGCGCCTTATCGACATTTAATGTAATCATTTCACGCATTAACATCAGCAGTTTTTCACGCACTTTGTCGATGGCGAGTTTCATGCCTAAGCCGTATTCGGCATTGTCTTCAAATAGTGAATTTGCCCAAGCTGGTCCCTTGCCATCACAGTTTTTAGTATAAGGCGTCGACGGCGCCGAACCACCCCAAATTGAAGAACAACCCGTCGCGTTGGCAATCATCATATGGTCGCCATATAGTTGCGTAATCAACTTCATATAAGGTGTTTCACCGCAGCCTGCACAGGCGCCCGAGAATTCGAATAACGGTTGCGCAAACTGACTACCTTTAACTGTTGTCTTACTCATTTTATCGTCTTTTATTTTAAGTTCCATCGCGTAATCCCAGTTTGGAACTTGTTTTTCTAATTGCGACTCAAGCGGCTTCATCACAAGCGCCTTTGTCTTAGCTGGGCAAACGTCGGCACAATTACCGCAACCTGTACAGTCCATCGTCGAAACCTGAATTTTATACGTTAAATCATCAAAGCCTTTACCCATTGCCTTGAGTGTATTAAAACCATCTGGCTTTGCGGCTTCTTCTTTTTCATCAAGCAAAAATGGACGAATTGCCGCGTGCGGACAAACAAATGAACACTGGTTACATTGAATACAATTTTCTGCCAGCCATTCTGGTACATTAACGGCAATCGCACGCTTTTCATAAGCAGCTGTACCATTTTCAAAGGTACCGTCGGCACGGTCTGCAAATGCTGAAACTGGTAGTTCATCACCGCGCTGCGCTGCTATCGGGCGCAAAATTTTGCTGATAAATTCTGGGTCTTCTTTCTTTTCAACTGGTGCATCTTCTGCTGTTTTCCAGCTGTCTGGCACGTTAATTTCAACTAAACTTTCAATGCCGTGATCAACAGCTTGGTGATTCATTTTTACGACATTTTCACCTTTTTTACCATATGCTTTTACGATGGCTTCTTTTAAGTATTTAACCGCTTTATCAATTTCAATAACTTCAGCTAAGCTAAAGAACGCCGCTTGCATCACCATGTTAATGCGATTACCCAAACCAACTTCTTCAGCAATTTTAGTGGCATTAATTGTGTAGAACTTAATGTCGTTATTAGCGATATAGTTTTTGATCGCCGCTGGTAAATTAGCATCTAATTCTGCTTCGTTCCAGATTGTGTTTAATACAAATGTGCCACCTTTTTTAAGTCCTTTTAATAAATCATACTGATAGACATACGATTGATTGTGGCATGCAATATAATCAGCTTCTTCTATTAAATAAGTTGAATGAATTGGGTTGTCACCAAAACGCAAGTGCGATATTGTAACACCGCCTGACTTTTTAGAGTCGTAGGCAAAATAACCCTGCGCATATTTGTCAGTATTGTCGCCAATAATTTTAATTGCCGACTTGTTGGCGCCAACTGTACCATCGGAACCAAGTCCCCAGAACTTACAGCGTACTGTGCCCTTTGGTTCTGTTACAATTGTTTCGTTTATATCAAGTGACAAATGCGTCACGTCGTCATTGATGCCAATCGTAAAGTTGTTTTTTAATTCGCCCTTCAACATTTCGTAAACGGCGTTTATTTGCGATGGTGTTGTATCTTTTGAACCTAAGCCGTAGCGACCACCAACAATTTCAGGCGCCATGTCTGCACCGTAAAATGCTGAGCGCACGTCTAAGTAAAGTGGTTCACCAATGCCACCTGGTTCTTTTGTTCTATCTAATACCGCAATGCGCTTAACTGTATTAGGCATGACGTCAAACATCAATTGCGGTACAAATGGTCTATACAAATGCACCTTAACTAAACCGACTTTTTCGCCTTTTTCTAGCAAAAAGTCTACTGTTTCTTCAATTGTTTCGCAAACCGAACCCATTGCGATAATAACGTGTTCGGCATCATCCGCACCATAGTAGACAAATGGCTTGTATTCTCTACCTGTCACTTCGCTAATTTTGTTCATGTAATCGACGACGATTTCAGGAACGCGCTCGTAATAACGGTTAGCAGATTCTCTCGCCTGGAAGAAAATATCAGGGTTTTGCGCCGTACCACGTGTAACCGGACGTTCTGGATTAAGCGAATTCTGTTTAAATGCCTTAATTGCATCAAAATCGACTAAGCTTTCAAAGACACTGTAGTCAATTTGTTCAATTTTTTGAATTTCATGCGATGTTCTAAAGCCGTCAAAGAAGTGTAAAAATGGAATACTCGACTTAATTGCCGACAAGTGGGCAACGCCACCTAAGTCCATAACCTCTTGCACAGATGCCGAAGAAATCATTGCAAAACCAGTTTGTCTTGCAGCCATGACGTCAGAATGATCACCAAAGATAGATAATGCGTGTGATGCCACCGCTCTCGCTGACACGTGGAACACACCCGGTAAGAGCTCGCCTGCCATCTTATACATATTGGGAATCATTAATAATAAACCCTGTGAAGCGGTATAAGTTGTCGTCAACGCACCGCCTTGTAATGAACCGTGCACTGCACCTGAAGCGCCACCCTCTGATTGAAGTTCAGATACTTCAACAGTCTGCCCAAAGATATTCTTCTTTCCGTTGGCCGCCCATTCGTCGACAAATTCGGCCATGTTAGAAGAAGGTGTAATCGGATAAATAGCCGCTACGTCAGTAAACGCATAAGAAACATACGCTGCCGCCGTATTGCCATCCATCGTTTTCATTACTTTATTGCTCATACTCTCCCTCCTAAGTATTATGAAATTGGTCTTTTTTTGCACGCAAAAACAGAACCTCCACATTCAGTATAGTATACAATATACAACAATTCAAGTGCAAACTGTAAAAGCTTGCTTTAAAAGCGCTGAAATAATAAAATTGTTATGATATGATAACAAAGAGGTGAATTTATGACACATCTTCTAAAAGATATTATCTTAGAGGCTAGTTTTAAATCGGCTACGCTGTCTGGCATTGCCAAGAAGTCAATTGCCACTTATAACAAAGTGACAGTTCGGCCAATTTCGCGCAGCAATTTCGCCCATTTAGAAATGACCTACCACTACGAAAATGCCGTTGTACACGAACAATACAAGTGGCAAGTTGGCATTGGCGTCATCGAAAAACTATTATCGGGCTACTTTAAGCAGGCGTTTATCAAAACAAGTGATGCCGAATATCATATTTTGTCCAATAAAAAAGGGCGTATTCGCGTTTTAAAAATGTAATACGCCCGCTGTTATCAATGTGACAATGGTACCACTCATTAGTACACCCAACCAATTGGCAAGTAGCGCCGTCTTAAAGTTCATGTTGAGCACGCGCGATGCGACGACGCCAGTGTAAACACCAGTTGTCGGTATTGGTATGCCCACCAATAAAATTAGTCCTAAAAAGCGATATTTGCGATAGTTTTCGACTTTGCGCGCCGCCCTATTTTCATATTTTTCAACCCATCTGCGCAATTTGCCAAAGGTCTTTAAATACGTAAATAGCGGCTCAGTAATCATAAGCAAAAATGGCACAATCAACATATTGCCAAATAGCGCAACAAGCGCCACTTCAATTAAAGGTAGACCATGCGACACGCCGTACGGTATCGCGCCGCGCAATTCTGAAACAGGTATCATTGCCAAAAATAAAACGTGAAAAATCTGTTCTTTCATATGTATCCCTATTTATTTATATTTCGTATATGCCATTTAACCGCTAAATTTGGTTCAAAGTCAACATCAAATGAATAAAGCGGTCGCTTTAAATTATTGTATTTTAAATTGACAATATCTTGGTTGACCGCACCCGCTGTCAACGCCATTACCCAACCCTTTGCCGCCACACTTAAATCGGGCTCTAGGTAACCCATTTTGACGATGATAATATCAAAATCAGAAAAAGCTTTGACACCGGCCTTTTGAAAGGCTTGTTTGCTTCCATACTGATACCTGTTTTCGGTGACGATAATATAAATATTATCGCACCGAACGAGGGCACATCTGCCAGCAACTGCGTCATTAAAAAAGTGTTCTATGCTAACACCAACTGACACAGCGCCACCAAACGACTGATCAATTTTGCCGCCGAGCTGAATCGTCAGACTGTCAGCCAGCCGACATTGATAGAGTTTTACAATTGTCTCAGCATCAAAAATTGAGGCGAAAAGTATTTTTTTAACGATTTTTTTGTTGCGATTGCGCGCCAAAAACCGCTTCAGTAAAAGGTTCATATCGCCTGCACCACCCGCACCTGGATTATCGCCTGTATCAGAAATAAAAAATGGCTTAACCGGTGCATTTAGTGCTGCTTCAATCGCCGTTTCACTATCAGCGGTTGGCCCAACAAAGGCGAACTGGTCACGCAGCGCCCAAAATTTTTGGGCAAGTTGCACCGCCTGCTGTTTGACGACTATTTGGTCAGTCCCACTGACGACAACTGCCGCATGACAGCGCGCTTGATCTGCCCAAGGAAAGCCCATCCAAATAGCAGTATCTATGATACTTTCTAATTGACAAATTTTATCGATTTCTTGATAAAGACCCTTGCCAGGTTGCACTTCAGTAGATGTCTTTTCACCTGATAAAAGTATTGGTATATCTACTTTAGCTCTTATGATGGGCAATTTAGCATCTAAGGCCGCTATCATATGCGTCAAGGCGCGCAGTTTTGTTGCTTGCACATCAATATGCGGCGCCGTGCGGTAGCACGTTAATAAATCGCTGGCGGCAAATAATTTGTCTGAAACATTGCCATGCAAATCCATTGTCGTTGCGATCAGTGGCTTTTCACCAATAATTGCACGCAATGCTTCAGCTAATTCGCCCTCCGCATCAGCACAACCTTCAACGCTCATTGCGCCATGAATATCGAATAAAACACCGTCAATTGCCGATTGGCTGTTAGCGGCAGCTAATAATTCAAGAAATTCGCTACGCCATTCATTGTAAAACTGCGCGCTGACAACACCACCTGGTAGAGCTCTGGCATTAACCAGCGGAATAAATTCAACGCTGTCGCTAAATGATGCTAAAAAAGGATAAAACGATAATAATTCACTACCACGTCGGATTAAAAAATCAGCCTGATTTGATATATATGGTGTAAATGTCGACGATTCGATATGAATACCGCCAATTGCAATTCGGTAACGCATTTTGTCTCCTAATAAACAATCACTACAAATTAAAACAACCTGCTTTAGCGATAAGTCAACAACTTATCAATCACTGTGCTCAGTGCATTGATATAGGGCACACTGACATGCGCTTGCTTTAACGCCAGTGGCACTTCAGTACAACCCGCAATAATTAGCTGCGCACCTCTAGCAATAAGGCTATCGGCTGCTGATGTCAGCAATTGACAGGGTTCGCCCACTGTATAACCAGCCTTTATGCCATTTTCTCCATAAATCGCTTGCATGACCTTTTTTTGCACCTCATCCGTTGGATAAATTGCTTCTACTGAAGATAGATGTTTGTCAAATAAGCGCATTTTTCGAGTGCCATCGGTGCACAAAATGCCAACGCGTTTGATATTGGGAAACTGCTTATCAATATATTCGGCAACTGTCGCCATTGCATGAATAATCGGATAGTCGATTTGTTTAACTAAATCATCATAAAAATAGTGTGCCGTCATACAGGGAATACAGCCCACTGTAGCACCTGCGTTTGCCAAACGCTTTGCCGATTTTACCATTTCGGGTAATGGCGATAACCCGTCACCATAGACAAAACCGGTACGATCTGGCGTTTTGACATTGCTATCGATAATGACATGATAATGATCTTGATCTTGTTTAGCCGGTGTCGCAGCGACAAAATCACTGTAAAACTGAGCAGTAGCGGCTGGCCCCATGCCACCGATAACGCCAATTACTGTTTCTCGCATAGTGTTTCTCCTTCGCAACAGACACGATCAATAATTGTTTGATAGTGCTTTTGCCAATCGATACTTTTATCATTTTGGTAAATACTATTTAGGGCGATATGCGCACCGCAGTCCATTCCCTGACACCCCGCCAATAGTACAATATCATTTTGCTTGGCTTCTTTTAACGCCTTATTAATTGCCATTGTCAAATCGTCATCTATTGAATAATTCAACCCCGCCTCAGTGAGCACCGCTTCAAAGACAGCAATTTCGTCAGCTGACACTGTATCTTTCCAAGTGACGTGTTTTTTACTAAGCGTTGCGTAAACCCTGTCGATATTTAGTTTTTTTGCCCAGTAGACAATGCGCTCGGCATTCTGCCGATTGGTTGTCACTCCGCGATTGCCACGAATTGCATAGACGAAGACAATTTTTTGGTAATGCATTAAACTCAGCGTTTTAAAAGTGACATCAATATTGCCAGCGTTGGCAAAGTGGTCATCGACAATTTTGTAAGTGTCGTCATAGACAATTTGAAAGCGTCGTTCAACACCGCGATAATTTGCCAAACCAGTTTCAATATTTTGTTTTGAAACGCCGCTGACAATGCCCACTGCCAGTGCGACTAAGCTGTTCATCACTGAATTAAAACCGGCAACATTTAATTTTAAATGATACGTCGTCGGCAAGACAACACCATACTTGGTTTCAATTTTTCGATTGAGCGATACGGTCATTTCAGCCATACCGGTCGATAAATCTAGCTGCGCAACAGATAAATCGCCACTGTTATCTTCATAGCCATAGGTTAACACATTGGCCTTTGTTTGATTGATTAATGATTTTGAAACCGCATCATCGAGGTTAAGTATTGCCCAAGCTGATGACTTGGCATTTAAAACTAATGACTTTTTAAAATTGACATAGGCTTCAAACGAGCCGTGTTGATCGATGTGTTCATGGCTGATATTATTGAGCGTAACAACATCAAAATCAGTCATCGCAACGCGCTTTAGTTCTAGCCCCGACGACGATACTTCCATCGTACAGTGGCTGACATTAGCCTTTTTCATCTCACTAAAATATCTTTGTAAAGTCAATGATTCAGGCGTCGTTAATATCGACGGATTGACAAAGCCCTTAAATTCGGTTTTAACTGTGCCAATAATCGCCCTTTCAAATGCGGCTTGCTTAAAGATTTCATCGACCATAAACGACGTACTGGTCTTACCATTAGTCGCCGTTATACCAACTAAAAACAGCTGCTCTGATGGTTCGTGATAAAAGCGGTGCGCTAATGCCGCCATCGCAAAGCGTGTATCGGCAACTTTGATTTGCGGCATGTCGACATCGACAAATTGATTGACAACAGCAACTGTTGCACCCTTTTGCTTCGCTTCTTTTAAATAATCGTGTCCGTCGACGCGATAGCCAGAAATACAAATAAAACAACTACCGCTGACAACTTGACGCGAATCGTTGGCAAGTGATGTAATTGTTGCGGGCAAATTGCCGCGTTTTTCTAGTATATCAATATCGACTAATAAATCTTTTAGAACCATAGTTACCGCCTTGTTCGTTTTTTCATTTTAGCGAGCACTTGCTTGACAAATGCAAAATACGGTTTGGGGTCTTTGCTATCCCAAATCGCGTGCGCTTTTTTGTTGAGGTACGACTTAACCACCTGTCCAGCTGTCAATTGCCCTTTTCTAACATATTCTCTAACTGCTAAAATATCTTCATAGGCATACCAAAAATAGCGTTCACTGTCTTCGGTTAAATGCGCTGGCGGTAGCGGGTCACCAACCAGTTCGCGATAGGTAACGTAGGGCATGTTGATGCCACATTTATTTATTAATACATCTAGCGTTGTAAATCTCGTATTTATTTCTATCAAATAAAACTTGCCAGAATCGGCATCTTTTTTAAATTCAATTTCGGCAAAGCCCTTATAGCCGACCGCTTCTAAAAACGGCGCACCAATGGCGTGCAGTTCTGGCACAACGCGCTGCTTTGTATAAACCGATGCGCCGAAATTAATCGGGAACTGGCGGAATTTTTGACAGGTCGCCCAATGTGTAACTTCACTTTGCTCGTTGAGAAAGGCATCGTAGGTATACATACAATCGTCGAAACCACGCACGATGCGCTGCACAAATACAGCAAGCTCGGCTTGATCAGCCCGCGCAATTGCCGCTAGCAGTTCTTCTCGGTTGTTAATATAAAACATTTTATGACGAAACTTGGCGACAAAGTCATACGAATTGACCGGTTTAATAATGCAAGGGTAGCCAATTTCAGCTTCTACTCGTTCAATCAAGTTGGCTTCAGTCGTTAGAATTGTCTCGGGAATCAGTACATTATGCTTGCGGCAATAATCTGCTAAAGGCCCTTTTTCAAGTAGCGACGTCTGTAAGCCCTGCGGCATTGATGGCAACAAAAAATACTGACTTAAATAATCGCGATTGGCGTCGACCACTTCAACATAGGGGTCGGCACAAGGTAATAGCACGGGTTTATCAACCTGCGCTTTAGCATAATCTACTAAAAAATCGACAAATGCTACACTGTCGTCACGATAATGTGGTGTTAGTAATTTTTCTTTAATGTATTTAGACTTAAATCCGTAGGCGTTTTGATCATAGTCACA
>PDWI01002271.1_pt1 | contig 29449 bp, 32 predicted proteins | sample 1430891 | NCBI WGS metagenome assembly PDWI01 (sample SAMN01162508, study PRJNA174530) | Oral metagenome, whole genome shotgun sequencing project. | biome: Marine environment; feature: Marine mammal; material: Swab sample of the gingival sulcus; isolation source: swab sample of gingival sulcus... | reverse complement strand
CTGAGAACAAGCCGGTCGGGGTACATTTCCTCCGGCACCCGCACCCTTAGGTCCCCCCAAATATCAAGCTCCGGCGCGTCCGGTGTTACTCCGGTTTTCTTGGCCTCTTCTATCATGGCAGTAAGACCTTCTCGCCGCACCCGATTTCTTTCTTTTTCAAGAAAATCAAGGATCGCAACCGACATTTCATGCCCATCCTGATCCGGCGTGCTCAGATTGACATAATCTGCAAACCCAATGACCGTAAGTGTAACGCCCATGCAAACCCAATGACCGTAAGTGTAACGCCCATCTCTTATCCCTTCTTCGTTGGCGTCTGCGACGCGCCCATCTTAACCAACATTTCCTGATCCACCAGCCGCCCGATGATCGGATGCAGGCGCAGGTCGCCGCCGTGAAGCTTACGCCTTGCCCTTGAACACCGCGCCCCAGATCGGGCCGACGATGCGGGTGGCGAGTGGGATCAGCAGGGTGCCGAAAAGGAGGCCGAACACGCCGTCGATCCCGGCGGTGGTCAGCCATTTCGCTGCGCCCACAATGGCTTCCGGCACCCGGTGCGCAACCCATTCTGCCGCGTGATGCACCTGTTCATAGGGCCAGTGCCAACCCATTTCATGCGCGCCGTGGATCACGATATTGCCGCCGACCCAGAGCATTGCCGCCGTGCCGACAATGGTTAACAGGCGCATGAAATAGGGCATTCCCCTGACCAAACCGCGCCCGATGGCCCGCACCGGAGCGGTGGCCGCCGATTGCGCCATGGCCAGCCCGATATCGTCCATCTTCACGATCAGCGCGACCGAACCGTAGACCGCGACGGTGATGCCGATGGCAACCATCACCAGAACCGCCGCCTCCATCCAGATCGTGGAGCGCGGAATCGAGGCCAGCGCGATGGTCATGATCTCTGCCGACAGGATGAAATCGGTCTTGATCGCCCCCGCAACCCGCTGTTCTTCGAGATGCGCCGGATCCCCCTCCGGGTGGTCGGCGGCGTCATAGCTATGGTCCTTCGGGAACAGCCAATGCCAGATTTTTTCCGCCCCCTCAAAGCAGAGATAAGACCCGCCCAGCATCAGAAGCGGCGGGATCAGCCACGGGGCGAAGGAGGTAAGCAACAGCCCAATAGGCAACAAAATCAACAACTTGTTCTTGATCGAGCCCCAGGCAATGCGGCCAACGATGGGCAATTCGCGCTCGGCCTTGAAGCCATGCACATATTTCGGCGTCACCGCCGCGTCGTCGATCAGCGCTCCCGCCGCCTTGGCCCCCGCCTTGGCCGCCTGCGCCGCCACATCGTCCACCGATGCCGCCGCCACTTTGGCAATCCCCGCCACATCGTCCAACAATGCAAGAAGTCCGCTCATCTCCGCCTCCCGATCCGCCGATGACTATCTCAGCGCACCCTACCCGCCCGCACGAAAAGCCTCAAGCGCCGCCGTGCCTGCCCGCTTGACGCCCGCGGTCGCACTCAGGAAAATGGACATACGGGCGCCGGGCGTGTGGCGCTTATTTGGCAAACAACAACTGGAACCGCCATGCTTACCGGAAGCTGCCATTGTGGCAAAACCAACTGGACCTTCCGCGACACACCGGAAACGGCTACTGCCTGCAACTGCACGCTGTGCCGACGCTATGGCGCGTTGTGGCTCTACGGGCACGAGGGCGAGCGGGTCTCGGTGAACGGCCCTGTCGCCTCCTATGCGCGGGCAGAACGCGAAAATCCGTGGCTTGAAATCCTGTTCTGTCCTGCCTGCGATGCACCGCTTAGCATGGAGCCCGGTTCGCCCGCCCATCCCGCTCCGACCGTCCAGCCGGTCCAGATATCGGAAACTTTGGTGTCTGTCCCCCGAAACGAAATCACCGTCTTCCCGGCCAGCCCTTCGGGGGCGTTGGCGCCGGTGATCTCGTAGGAGAGGGCGTAGAAGCTGTTGCCTCTTTCAACACCATCCGGATCAGAAGACGCGCGCACGCCAACTTCTGCAGCACCGATCTTGATTCCTTTGATGTCTCCCAAACCCAGATCGACATCATTTTCGACATGCTTTCCCTCGGAAATCCCTGAATCATACCCACGGTTGTAAGCGTCCATCGCAAGAATGGAGAGAAAAAGATCCTTTGAAATCGTCATTTGCATTCTCCCATAAGGAAAGAGCCAGCGCCCAATACTTCCGGCAATTCATTTGAGGAAATGCCAATGCTGTTAGAACCACTCAGCCGGGCACGCTTCGCTTTGTATTCACAAAACCAAGCCCCCAAAACCTCCTCCACCCGCCCCCCGGTCACGGGGTCGTCCGTCGCCTGCACTGTCACCTCGCGCAGCGCAATTCCCTCCCCGAAGGTCGCGGCGAGGTCGTCCGGGTCAACCCGCCGCACGCTGGCCGGGTCCGTCACATCGTCAAACGTCACCATCGTCGGCCACAACTTGCGCGGCACGACCAGCGGCGTGGTCTGCTCCCGAATGCGCCGGTAATATTCACGCCCGGTCGCATCGCCCAGATGCTCAGCTATCGTCCGATACAGAATGCTCTTAACCCCGCCCAGAAGCACAAACAGCGGCTTGCCGTTCAGCTCGACATAAATCGCCTCCCCCGCCTGAATTTCGGCAGGGTTGGGCAGATTTAAGGACCGCATAAATATGGAACTACCCCCGACCCTGACCCCAATCACATTCGACGCCGAAACCGGCCCGTCCGGGGCCTCGATATGCAACGTCATCTTCTGATGCCATTCCTGCGCCTTGGAGGAAGTGAACACAAACCAGATCAGCCCGTACAACAAAAGCACAACCCCAACCGCCGAAGCGACCAGAAACAAAGCGATGCGGAAAATATAGTTCATACGGCGGGCTCCTGTAGCGTCCACCGCCACAAAAGCACAATCCCGCCCGCCGCGCTACGGGGTTGATGGTATTGGCAAACGATCTGGATCGGGGAAAATGGTGCGGTTGAGAAGACTCGAACTTCCACGGGTTTTACCCCACAGCGACCTCAACGCTGCGCGTCTACCAATTCCGCCACAACCGCACTGTTCTGACTTGGTGGGGCGGTGTCTAAACCGGGTTTTCGGGGATGTGAAGGGTAAAAATGCGCTCGGGGTGAAATTTCACGCCCTCGTGACAAACGGGGCCGGGGGGCGTAGGGCTTTGGGGCAAAGAATGGGAGAAACCATGGTCGAATGGGTCACAAGCCCCGGCTTGACGCCGTATGAGGAAGCCTGCGCCTTCATGGAAGCGCGGGCAGAGGCGATTGCGGCAGGGGAAGCGGAAGAGATGGTCTGGCTGGTGGAACATCCGCCGCTCTATACCGCCGGCACGTCCGCGCGCCCCGCCGATCTCGTCGACCCGGAGCGATTCCCGGTGTTTGAGAGCAAACGCGGCGGGCAATATACCTATCATGGACCGGGGCAGCGGGTGGTCTATGTCATGCTGGATCTGGGCAAACGCGGGCGCGACGTGCGCGCTTTCGTCGAACAGCTCGAACGCTGGGTCATCGCCACGCTGGAGCGCTTCAACATCACCGGCCATATCCGACCGGGGCGCGTTGGGGTCTGGGTCGAGCGGCCGGACAAACCGCCGACCGCCACCGGCCCCGCCGAGGACAAGATCGCCGCCATCGGCATCCGGCTGCGCAAATGGGTGTCGTTTCACGGCATTTCGATCAATGTCGAACCGGATCTGGAACATTTCAGCGGCATTGTGCCCTGCGGCATTACGGAGTATGGAGTCACCAGCCTGGTCGATCTCGGCCTGCCAGTCACCATGGACGATCTCGACGTAACGCTACGTCAGGCGTTCGAGGAAACCTTTTCTTAACCCCTGCCCGGCATAAATCGGCAAATATCCGCGTCTGGCTATTTTGTCACATTGCCTTGGCAAACAAAGTAAACAACAACAGATACAAACGATCCCTAAGGAGGAATATCCATGAAACAAACTCGTCGTGAACACCTGATGATGCTGGGCGCCGGTGTGGCCGCTGCTGCCACCCCGACCGTCGCCATGGCCGAAGGCACCGTGCATGAAGTGCAGATGCTGAACAAGCACCCGGACGACAAGAAGAAGAAGAACGTCTTCATGCCGGACATCGTGCGCGCCATGCCGGGCGACACCATCCGCTTTGTTTCCGTCGACAAGGGCCATAACAGCGTGTCCGACAAGAACATGATGCCGGAAGGCGCGGAAGGCTGGGAGAGCAAGCTGTCGAAGGACTTCGAAGTCACCCTGACCGTCGAAGGCACCTATGGCTACTACTGCACCCCGCACCGCTCGCTGGGCATGGTGGGCCTCATTCTGGTCGGCGACCCGTCCTCCAACTATGAAGCCTGTAAAGCAGCCAAGCAGAAGGGCAAGGCGAAGAAAGTCTACAAGGACATCTTCGAGCGCGCCGACGCGATGCTGGCCGCCGAGGGTTAACCCCTCCCGCAAGTGCATTACAAAGGGCGGCCCGCGCGGGTCGCCCTTTTTCTTTTCTCCAGCCGCCGCGAGGGCGCCATGCGTATGATCTGCCTGATTCTGACCGGCCTCATTGCCCTGCCCGCCAGCGCAGACGCCGCCGACCCCACCCGCCTGATGAAAGGCTGTCGGGTTTGTCACGAGGTGCGTTCGCCCGCCGGGGAGAAGATTGTCGCCGGTGGCCGCGCGGGCCCAAACCTCTACGGCATCATGGGCGCGCAAGCCGGCACCAACCCGGATTACCCGCGCTACTTCAAGGATTTGGTGCGCATGGGCGAAGAGGGGTTGATCTGGACCGAAGACACCATGACCGCCTTCCTGGCCGATCCGCAAAAGTTCTCGCAGGACTGGCTGGGCGATACCGCCGCCGAATCCGGTATGCGATACAAGGGGACGGGGCATGAAGACCTGATCCGCTGGCTGGCCAGTCCCGCCGCCGGAGCGCAGCCCGCCCCGGAGCGCGAACCAACGCCGCAACGGTAGCCCTGTCCCGCTTCCCGCGCAAGGTGCGCGCAAAGCCCAACTTTCGGAGACAGACATGCACGTCCTAGATCAAGACACCGCCGAGCATTACCTCTGGCAAGGCGACTGCCACGGCTGGCGGCTCTGTGACACGCCTGAGCTTTCGGTGATCCGCGAGGCCATGCCCGCCGGGCGCGCTGAGACACGACACCGCCACGCCCGCGCGCGTCAGGTCTTTGTCTGCCTCACCGGCGCGCTCGAAATCAACGCGGGCGACCAGACAGCCCGCCTCACCGCCGGGCAATCGCTCACCATCCCGCCCGGCATCTGGCACATCGTCCGCGCCCCCGAAGCCGCCGAATTTCTCGTCATCTCCGCCCCGTCCACCCGCGGCGACCGCGAAGAAAGCTGAACCGGAATCCCCCGTAAAACCCGTCCTCGCGCAGCACCCCATAAATGCACAAAACGAACAAAAGCCCGCGAAAATCGCGGGCTTTCATTGCAATACTTGCACTATTTGAACAATCTGGGGCAGAAATCTATTTCGCTTTATCCAAGCAATTCCTTGACCTTCGGCCCGACCGCCGCAAAATCCATCTGCCCGGTATACTTGCTCTTCAGCTCGCCCATCACCTTGCCCATATCGCGCAGGCTCTCGGCCCCAACCGTCGCAATCGCGGCCTGAACTGCGGCTTCGACCTCGTCCGCATCCAACTGGCGCGGCAGGAATTCTTCGATAATCCCGACTTCCTCGCGCTCGCGTTCCGCCATTTCAATGCGCCCGCCCTCTTCATAGACCCGCGCGCTTTCCTGCCGCTGCTTCACCATCTTGCCAAGAATGGCCAGAATGTCGGCATCCTCCGCCGGCCCCTTGCCTTCGCCGCGCCGCGCAATGTCGCGATCCTTGATGGCAGCGTTGATCAGCCGCAGGGTCGACAGGCGTAGAGCGGCCTTTTCCTTCATCGCGGTTTTCAGAGCGTCGTTGATCCGGTTGCGCATGGCTTCCTCCATTTCGTCCGCCCCTGCCTATCGCGTCCGCCCCCGCAGGACAAGCGCGACAAATAATCCGCTCCGATGCACACCGCCGCTTGACCCGCCCCCGCGCGCCCCTTAGGAAAGCGACAATTTGGCCAAAGGGGAACTGCCATGTCTGCCGCTGCGCACCCGTCCGAAAATCAAACCCACGCGCCCACCGCCGCCCTCGCCCTCGCCGATGGCACGGTATTCCTGGGCAAAGGCTTCGGCGCCACCGGCACCCGCCGCGCCGAGCTGTGCTTCAACACCGCCATGACCGGCTATCAGGAAATCATGACCGACCCGTCCTATGCAGGCCAGATCGTCACCTTCACCTTCCCCCATATCGGCAATGTCGGGGTGACCCCGGAGGATGACGAAACCGGCGCGCCGGTGGCGGAAGGCATGGTGGTGAAATGGGATCCGACGGAGCCGTCCAACTGGCGCGCGAGAGAGGAGCTGACCGACTGGCTGACCCGCACCGGGCGCATCGGCATCGGGGGGGTCGACACCCGGCGCCTGACCCGCGCCATTCGCCTCGCCGGCGCGCCCCATGCAGCGATTGCGCACGACCCGGAGGGCAAGTTTGACCTCGACGCACTGATCGAAGAAGCGCGCGCCTTCAGCGGCCTTGAGGGGCTGGATCTGGCCCGCGAAGTGACCTGCGCCCAAAGCTATAAATGGGACGAAATGCGGTGGGCCTGGCCGGACGGATACCCGAAACAAACCGCGCCGCGTCATAAGGTTGTCGCGGTGGATTTCGGCGCCAAACGCAATATCCTGCGCTGCCTCGCCTCCGCCGGCTGTGACGTCACCGTGCTCCCCGCCACCGCCACCGCCGAAGAGGTGCTGGCCCATAACCCGGACGGCGTTTTCCTCTCCAACGGCCCCGGCGACCCGGCCGCGACCGGCGAATATGCCGTGCCAATGATCCGCGAAGTTCTGGCCAACGACCTGCCGGTTTTCGGCATTTGTCTGGGCCATCAGATGCTGGCACTGGCCCTTGGCGCCAAGACGCGCAAAATGAGCCACGGCCACCACGGCGCCAACCATCCGGTGCAGGACCGCGACACCGGCAAGGTGGAAATTACCTCGATGAATCATGGCTTTACCGTCGACACCGGCAGCCTGCCGGACGGGGTGCGCGAAACCCATGTCTCGCTGTTTGACGGCACGAATTGCGGCATCGCCATGGACGGTCGCCCGGTCTTTTCCGTGCAATATCACCCGGAAGCCTCCCCCGGCCCGATGGACAGCTATTACCTGTTCGACCGTTTCGCCGAGGCCATGGCCGCCCGCGCCTGAAATCTGCGCAATTTGATGTAGTTTTTCCGCTTTCGGCGCAAAAACCTGTGGCCTTATTAACCAAGTGTTAACATTTCTGCCCCATGCTGTTTCGGCAGCATAAGGGACGGAAAATGTTCGACAATTCGGGCGCGACATTGCCAGCATTTCTACGGTGCGCCGAAAAAGGCGGCGCCGCCCGGCCCCTGCGCGCTGAACCCCTGCGCATTTTCCGCGCCCCCGCCCCGCATTTGCTGGCCGAAGCAAAGCAAACGCCCCCCGGCCCGCGACTGGTCAGCCATCGCCCCGCCGCCAAATCCCCGCGCCGCAAGCCATTGGGCGAGATCCTTGTTGCCCGCGGCGATCTCAGCCCCGAAGATCTGGCCACAGCGGTGGCCCTGCAAGCGCGCGAGGATGCCCGCTTCGGCGACATCTTGCTCGCCAATTCCATGACCACAACCAAGGCGCTCTACGCCGCCTTGTCCGAGCAGCTGAATTGCGGCCTCGCCGACCTGAAAGCCGAACCGCCCGATTGCCGCCTCATCGACGCGCTCGGGGCGGATTTTTGCATCAAAAACAGGGTTTTACCCTGGAAACGCTTCGGCGGTGGCACCGTGGTCATCTTCTCGCGCCCGGAGGATTTCGACACCCTGAAAGCCGGGTTCCCGGAGAGCTTCGGCACAGTGCGGCTGGCGCTGGCGCCGGAGCGCGAATTGCAGGAAGCGCTGGTCGCCGCCCGGCACCGCTCGCTGGCCATTCTCGCCGAAACCCGCGTCGCCGAACACGCCTCATGCCGCAACTGGAATTCCGCCATTTTCGGACGCCTGATGTTCGGAATGCTCTTCGCCCTCGCCGCGCTCTTTATTGCCGCGCCAGTCTGGGGTTTTGCCCTGCTCGTCGGCTGGGCGGTCCTGACCCTCCTGATCAATTCCGGCCTCAAAGCAGCTGCGGCCTATAAATTCATCCAAAACCGTTCACAAATCAAATCAAAACCGGAGGAAATTCCGCGCGGCCCCGGCTTTTTGCGCCTGCCCACCGTGTCAATCATGGTTCCCCTGTTCAAAGAACGCGAAATCGCCGGAACGCTGGTCAAACGCCTGTCCGCACTCTCCTATCCGCGGGAATTGCTCGACATCTGCCTCGTGGTGGAAGAGGACGACACGCTGACACAACAAACGCTGGCCCATTCCGACCTTCCCGCCTGGATGCGACAGGTCACCGTGCCGCGCGGCGCCGTGCGCACCAAGCCGCGCGCCCTCAATTTCGCCCTCGATTTCTGCCGCGGCTCCATCATCGGGGTCTATGACGCCGAAGACGCCCCCGCCCCCGATCAGATCCACCGCGTCGTGCGCCGCTTTTCAGAGCGCGGCCCGGAAGTCGCCTGCCTGCAAGGGGTGCTGGACTTCTATAACGCCCGCACCAACTGGCTTTCGCGCTGTTTCACCATCGAATACGCCACCTGGTTTCGCATCGTTCTGCCCGGTCTGGAACGGCTGGGATTCGCCGTGCCCCTGGGCGGCACAACGCTGTTTTTCCGCCGCGACGCGCTGGAGGAACTGGGCGGTTGGGACGCCCATAACGTCACCGAAGACGCCGATCTCGGCGTCCGCCTCGCGCGCCACGGCTACCGCACCGAACTGATCGACACCGTCACCAAGGAAGAAGCAAACTGCCGCCCGTGGCCCTGGGTCAAACAACGCTCCCGCTGGATCAAAGGCTACGCCATGACCTACGGCGTCCACATGCGCCAACCCCGCCGCCTGCTGGCGGAACTGGGCCTGCGCAAATTCATCGGCGTGCAAATCCTGTTCCTCGGCTCTTTAAGCCAATTCCTGCTGGCCCCGGTTCTATGGAGCTTCTGGGCCCTGCCCCTCGGCCTGCCCCACCCGCTCATCGCCGTCATGCCCTCCGCCATGTTCTGGCTGCTGGCCGGCGTCTTCATCGCCTCCGAACTCCTGACCATCGCCGTCGGAATCCTCTCGCTCGACGCCAAAGACCGCCGCTTCCTGCGCAAATGGGTGCCAACCCTGCACTTTTACTTCCCCCTCGCCAGCCTCGCCGCCCTGAAAGGCATGCTCGAAATCGCCACCAAACCGTTCTACTGGGACAAAACCCAACACGGCAAATTCCACCACCACGACAAAGTCATCTGGGAACGCCTGCGCGCCCCGGTCAGCAAGGAAAGAGCCTAAGCCCCCTCGGCCGCATCAATCCGCAGCCGGGTTTCAAAAGCCGAAGAAATGTGGTCGCGCAACGCCGCCGCCGCCGCATCCGGGTCGCGCGCCTCGATCGCGCGCACGATGGCATCATGCTCCGCCAACGCCGTGGCCGACCGCCCCTCGACCGCCAGCGAAGTCGTCGCCAACAACGCCATCGAGCGATGCACCATGTCAAGCTGCTCCACCAGATAGCGGTTATGGCTCGCCAGATGCACCTGCTTGTGAAACCGCCGGTTGGAACGCGCCATCGCTGCCGGATCGTCGGTGCGGGCATAATCCTCTTCCACCATCTCGCGCAAAAGCCGCACCTCCTCGGGCGCCGCATGTTGTGCCGCCAGCCGCGCCGCCAGTCCCTCCAGCTCCGCACGCACCGCATAAAGCTCCGCCAACTGATTATGATCCAGCGACGCCACGATCAGCGACCGCCCGTCCCGCGTCAAAATCCGCTGCGTCTCCAGCCGCTGAATGGCCTCGCGCACCGGCGTGCGCGACATGCCCAGCCGCTCCGCCAACTCGCTCTCCACCATCCGATCGCCCGGACGATAGTCGCCCGCATCAATCGCTTCGAGGATCAACTCATACGCATCCTTCAGAACCGGCTTTTCCTGCATTGCGGCCTCCTAACGCACCGACCATGCCCCTGTATTCCTATGTATGCAACCGCTTTACCCCCGCCGCCACAACCGCTACACCTCCCCCATGCAGGACTTCAAACACGTCACCGGCTGGGTCTTCGACCTCGACAACACGCTCTACCCCCCAAGCACCCGCCTGTTCGATCAGATCGAACCGCGCATGACCGACTGGGTAATGCAGGAAGCCGGGGTAAGCCGCGCACAGGCCGACGCGCTGCGCAAGCAATACTGGGCGCAATATGGCACCACCCTCGCCGGGCTGATCGCCGAACACGGGACCGACCCGGCGCCATACCTGACCCATGTACATGACATCGACTTCTCGGTCCTCGCCCCCTCGCCGGAACTGGCCCGCGCCATCACCCAACTGCCCGGCCGGCGTATCGTCTACACCAACGGCTCCGTGCCCTACGCCGAAAAAGTCCTTTCTGCACGGGGACTTAGCGGCGCGTTCGACGCCGTTTACGGCATTGAAAACGCCGATTTCCAACCCAAACCAGACCCCGGCGCCTACCGGAAAATCCTGTCTCAAGACGGGATGGACCCCGAAAAAGCCGCCATGTTCGAAGACGACCCGCGCAACCTGAAAGCCCCCGCCGAGATGGGGATGCGCACGGTGCATGTCTCGCCGACCCCCGGCCCGGACGCCGCCCATATTCACCACCACACGGCGGACCTGACCGCGTTCCTGCAAACCCTGATCGCCACCCTGCCCTGAACCAAAGCCGCGACATTTCGACGCATGTTCAACCGCGCGCGGCAATCCGATAACCTGCCCAAAACTGGCTTAACGTAGGAGATCCCAATGGCCGAAGAACAGCAAAACAGCTCCAAGGGCGAACTGGCCTTCTTTCTGATCGCGCTGGTGATCGTTCTGGCGCTGGTTGGCGGCTTCCTGCTCGGCGGCCTGCCCTATGTCGGCATGGTCATGGTCGGCGCAACCTTCATTTCGCTCGCTTTCCTGGTGATCCTGAGCCGAGGGTAGACCTTGATTTATCACATGCGAAACGGCGGCCAGAGTGCCGCCGTTTTTGTTTATTGCGCGGTCCAGCCCCCATCCATCGGCAGAGTCGCACCAGTGACGTTGTGGCAAGCATTGGCGCAGAGGAACACGGCCAACGCACCAAATTCCGACGGGGCCGACATGCGCTTCGACGGCTGCTTTTCCGCCAACAGCGCCGCAATGCCCGCCGCCCGGTCGCCGCCGGCAGCTTCCGCCGCGACCTGAATTTGCGCCTCGATCAGTGGCGTTTCGGTCCAGCCCGGCGCAAGGCAATTCACCGTCACGCCGCCGGTCTCGGCGCTGCCAATATCCGCATATTCCAACGCCGCCACCTTCGACAGCCCAACCAGCCCATGTTTCGCCGCAACATAAGGCGCCTTGGCTTTGGACGCGACCAAGCCATGCGCCGAAGCGACATTGATCACCCGCCCATAGCCGCGCTGCGCCATGCCCGGCATCGCCGCGCGCATGGTGTGGAAACAGGCGGAAAGGTTAATGGCGATGATCGCGTCCCAGCTTTCCGGCGGCATCTCCCCGAGCGCCGCCGTCTTCTGAATGCCCGCATTGTTCACCAGAATATCCAGCGGCCCCCAGCTTTCCATCTCCGCCATCAGCCCGGCAATCGCCGCCGGGTCGGCCATGTCCGCGCCGAAAAACTTCGCCTCCGCTGCGCCCGCCGCCTGCATCTCTTCAACCGCTTCCGCCGCCAGCACATCACCGGGCAGCGAATGCACCGCAACCCGCGCGCCCGCCCGCGCCAGTTCCAAAGCAATCCCCCGACCGATCCCCGAAGTCGACCCAGTGACCAGCGCCGTTTTTCCGCTCAAAGCACCCATTTTACGATCTCCTTTCACCCGTTCGTTCCGGCCCGCAGCCCCGCAACATCCCTTCCTTTATCCGCCCCAAACCGCACAATCTCAAGCTTTTTACTCAACCTCTCAACGGTTGCACTCCTCCGCCGCGAAAGGCACATTAGCGGCGGGGGAATATCATGACAGAGCAAAAGCCACTTACCCGCATTCAGCAACGCAACCGCACCGCCATTCTCGACGCGGCGCTGGAGGTGTTTTCCCGGCATGGGTTTCGCGGTGCCACGCTGGACCAGATCGCTCGCGAAGCCGGTCTCTCCAAGCCCAACGTGCTGTATTATTTCAAATCGAAAGAGGCGATCCATTCGGCGCTGCTGAACGGGTTGATGGATGTGTGGGTCGCGCCGCTGCGCGCCCTTGATCCAACCGGCGACCCGGTGGAGGAACTCCTTGAATATGTGCGCAAAAAACTCGCCCTGTCGCGGCAAAATCCGCGCGAAAGCCGGTTATTTGCCAATGAAATCGTGCAAGGCGCGCCACATATCGCAGCGGACATATCCGGGCCCGTCAAGACGCTGGTCGACGAGAAAGCCGCGACGATTGCGCATTGGGTCCATACCGGCGCCCTGCCCCCGCTCGACCCGCATCACCTGCTCTTTTCCATCTGGGCCACGACGCAGCATTACGCCGATTTCGATTGTCAGGTGCGCGGCATCCTCGACGTATCCGGGCAGGACCATTTCGTCGATGCGGAAGCCTTTTTGATTGATTTTTATACGCGGGCATTAACCTGCCCGTAAGGTTTCTGTGCGAACATGGTCTCAGGGACGCAGACCCGCACCGAATCAAAAGGAGAACGCCGCGATAAAATACCATCCGCCCCGGCTGAATATGCCGGTTCCTGCGATTTTGCCTACCGTAAGGGAAAACGGCGCTTTCCTCGCGCGCCCGACCGGCCTATAAGCGGTTAGAGCAGAAATCGCTAAATCTGAATCAAAATTCTCTGCCTCTCAATCAGCATCCTGCTGATTTCGAACGTGAATTTTGATGCTCGATGTTGCGGATTAAAGCGATTTCGCTCTAGATGCAATAACCGCCCGCTGACAGGGCTGGCAATGTCGAGGATGGTATGAGCAAGAATACCCGTGATAATGATGTCGCCTTCATTCAGGCGCTGGCCGAACTTCTCGGCGAAAACGATCTGAACGAAATTCAGGTGAAACGCGAATATGGCGAGTCGGACAGCCTGAACGTGCGTGTCTCCAAAGGCGCGCCCGCTGTGCAACAGGTCGTGGCTGCGGCGCCCGTCGCGGCGGCTGCCCCGGCAGCACCGGCCCCCGCCCCGGCTGCCCCTGCTGCTGAAGCGGCCCCGGCGGAGATCGAAGACCCGGCCAACCACCCCGGCGCCGTAACCTCGCCCATGGTCGGCACGGTTTACCTGCAACCCGAACCCGGCGCCCCCGCATTCGTCAAAGTGGGCGACAAAATCTCCGAAGGCGACACGCTTCTGATCATCGAGGCGATGAAAACCATGAACCAGATCCCCGCGCCGCATTCCGGCACGGTGAAGCGCATTCTGGTCGAAGACGGGGAGCCGGTCGAATTTGGCGCGCTGCTCCTGATCGTCGAATAGGGGCGCAGCATGGCCCAGTTTGACAAAATCCTGATCGCCAACCGCGGCGAAATCGCCCTGCGTGTCATCCGTGGCGCGCGCGAAATGGGCATTCGGACCGTCGCCGTGCATTCCACCGCCGACGTGGACGCGATGCATGTGCGCATGGCGGATGAAAGCGTCTGTATCGGCCCCGCGCCCGGCACCGACAGCTACCTCTCGATCCCCGCTATCATCGCCGCCTGCGAAATCTCCGGCGCACAAGCAGTGCATCCGGGCTATGGTTTCCTGTCGGAAAACGCAGGTTTCGTGCAATGCCTCGAAGATCACGACATCACCTTCATCGGCCCGACCGCCGAGCATATCCGCATGATGGGCGACAAGATCACCGCGAAGGAAACCGCCATCCGGCTGGGCATCCCCGTGGTTCCGGGCTCCGATGGCGGCGTGCCCGACATTGAAACCGCGCGCAAAGTTGCGGCGGAAATGGGCTACCCGGTGATCATCAAGGCGACCGCCGGCGGCGGCGGGCGTGGCATGAAAGTCGCCGAGACCGAGGCCGATCTGGAAACCGCTTTCTCCACCGCCCGCGCCGAGGGCAAAGCCGCTTTCGGCAACGCCGAAGTCTATATGGAGAAATACCTGCAAAAACCGCGCCATATCGAGGTGCAGGTTTTTGGTGACGGACAGGGCGGCGGCGTGCATCTTGCCGAGCGCGATTGTTCGTTGCAGCGGCGCCACCAGAAAGTGTTCGAAGAAGCCCCCGGCCCGTCGATCACGCCCGAAGAACGCGCCCATATCGGCGGCATCTGCGCCAAGGCCATCGCGGAGATGGGCTATCGCGGCGCGGGCACCATCGAGTTCCTCTACGAAGACGGCGAATTCTATTTCATCGAAATGAACACCCGCCTTCAGGTCGAACACCCGGTCACCGAAGCCATTTTCGGCGTCGATCTGGTGCGCGAGCAAATCCGCGTGGCGGAGGGGATGCCGCTGTCCTTCACTCAGGACGAGCTGGACCTCAACGGCCACGCCATCGAGATCCGCATCAACGCCGAACGCCTGCCGAATTTTGCCCCCTGTCCGGGCAAAATCACGCAGTATCACGCGCCGGGCGGCCTTGGTGTGCGCATGGACAGCGCGCTCTATGACGGCTACTCAATCCCGCCCTATTACGATTCGCTGATCGGCAAACTGATCGTGCATGGGCGCGACCGGGCGGAAGCCATGTCGCGGCTGCACCGCGCTCTGGGCGAGTTGATCATCGACGGCATCGACACCACCGTGCCCCTGTTCCACGCGCTGTTGCAGGAAGAGGACATCCACACCGGCAATTACAACATCCATTGGCTCGAGCGCTGGCTCGCGGAAAATATGGATGGCTGAGACCTGCGGGCTCGACCCGGAGCTGCTTCTGCATGGCTACGCCGCCGGCGTCTTTCCGATGGCCGAGCGGCGCGACAGTGCGGAAGTGTTCTGGGTCGACCCGGAGCGGCGCGGCGTCTTGCCCCTCGATGGTTTTCACCTGTCCCGCTCCCTCAAACGCACCATCTCCCGCGGCGTGTTCCGGCCAACGCTGGACGCAGATTTTGCTGGCGTGGTTGAGGGCTGCGCCGAACGTTCCGAAACCTGGATCAACGCCGAAATCGCCGACGCCTATCAGAAATTGCACGAAATGGGCCGGGCGCATTCGCTCGAAGTCTGGCGCGACGGCGTGCTGGTCGGCGGGGTTTACGGCGTGGTTTTAGGCCGCGCTTTCTTTGGCGAAAGCATGTTTTCACGGGCGCGCGACGCGTCAAAGGTCGCGCTCGCCACGCTGGTCGCCCATCTGGGCCGCACCGGCTTCACCCTGTTTGACACGCAATTTCTCACCGACCATCTGGCCAGCCTCGGCGCCCGCGAAATCTCGCGCGCGACCTATCACGACTATCTGGAAGAAGCGCTCCGCTCCGGCGCAGCGGACATCACCGCCCGCCCGCTACCAGAGCCTCACTCCGTGATACACTGGGTCACCCAGATGTCGAACCGCGCGTGATCGAGCGCGTTCAACGCCGGGCTAGAAGCCACCATCCACCCCTGAAACACCGGCTCTTCCAGCTTGTCCTCGCGAATCACCAGCCACGCAAAAGCATCGCCGGACGGGTTGTCCTCCGGGTAACGGCACTCCCCGAGCGCAACCTGCAACCAGCCCAGCCGGATCGTGTCACCCTTGGCCAGCTTGGCTTCTTCAACGCTGCCCGCGAACTTGTCCAGAAAGCGCAAAACCGCGCCGGACCCCTCGCGAACCCGCTGTTCCGTCACCGTGGTCACGTCCTGTCCGACCACCGATCCCGGATCGAGAAACTCGATGGTTTCGCGCACGATCTCGCCGGTTTCCGGGTCGATTTCCTGAATTTCGCCCAACTCGCCCGAGGGAACGACCTCATCGGGGTTCACCGGATCCAGCGGCACGATCACGACATTGCCGCTCTGGGCCAAAGCGGCCCCTGCGGCGAGGGAAAAACAGAGAATCAGGCGGGTCAGGGTTGGCTTCATCATGGGAAACATCCTATGCCCGAGGCCGCCGCCCGCGTCCAGCCCCGGCGCGCGGATGCGCCGGGGACCGCCGCCTTACACGCCCTCCGGCGCGAGCGCGGTCAGCTCGATTTCGATGCGGAATTTCGGGTCGATCAGGTTGCATTCCACCATGGTCGCGGCGGGTGGATTGGCGCCGAAGGTTTCCGCCAGCACCGGCCAGCAAGGCTCGAACTCGCTGGCATCCGGCAGGTAATAATTCACCCGCACGACGTCGGCGAAACTGGCCCCCGCCCGGTTTAACGCGGCTTCGATGGTCGCCAGCGCGGAGCGGCATTGCGTCACCACGTCGTCGCCCTGCCCGACCGTGCCCGCGACATGCACAAATCCGCCCGCGACCACCGCGCGCACATAGCCGATTTTCGCCTCAAATTCCCCGCCGGACGGGATGCGTGTGATGCGTGTCATGTCAGTCTCCATAGCGGATTCGCGCCGCCAGTTTGTGTTGTGTCGAATAAACGAACAGGGTTTCCCCCGCCAGCCCCCGGATGACCCAGTTGCCGGGTTCGTTCAAGGCCCAAACGAGTTTTGTGCCGATTTCCGGCCAGTATTGGGCGCAAAAAGCAAGCGCATCGCGGGTTGTGCCCGATAGCGGCGGCGCGGGAGTTGGTTGCCAATCGCCGCCGAAACGCAGGAACCATCCCCGGTTCGTGGCGCTCGGCGGGATCTTCGGAGCATCGGCAAACAAACGGGCAACGGCGTAAGAACAGTCCCAACCTTGCGCCCCGGCCGGCGCCAGCGGCGGCTAGAGCGGAAATCGCTAAATCTGTATCAAAATTCTCTGCCTCCGGGTCAGCATCCTGCTGATTTCGAACGCGAATTTTGATACTCCATATTGCAGATTAATGCGATTTCACTATAGTCAGAATTTCCTGCACCGGCAGAACGCCGTCAAATACCCGTGCCGCGTAGGTTCGGTTGTCATAGGTCCACTTACTGAGGCCAAATGCGAGCAGAGCGGCCAAGAGAAAAACAGCCATTCCCGTGATGGAAATGGCCGTTGGTTTTCTCAGAAGGTGCCGCATGTTTAGCTGGCCGACGCTTCTTCCTTATCGGCGTAGATCATCAGCGGTTCCGCGTCGGCGGACACGGCCTCTTCGTTCACTACCACTTCGGTCACGTTATCCATGCCCGGCAGCTCAAACATCGTGTCGAGGAGGATGTCTTCCATGATTGAGCGCAGGCCGCGAGCGCCGGTCTTGCGCTCAATGGCGCGGGCGGCGATGGCTTTCAATGCGTCGTCGGTGAAGGTCAGCGTGGTTTCTTCCAACTCGAACAGGCGCTGATATTGTTTGACCAGCGCGTTTTTCGGCTCGGTCAGGATGGTGACGAGCGCGTCGGCATCGAGGTCGGTCAGAGTGGCGATGACCGGCAGGCGGCCGACAAATTCCGGGATCAGGCCGAATTTCAGCAGGTCTTCCGGTTCCAACTCGGTAAACAACTCGCCCACGCCACGCGAATCGTCGTCTTTCACATCGGCGCCGAAGCCGATGGCCGAGCCTTTGCCGCGCTGCGCGATGATCTTGTCGAGGCCCGCAAAAGCACCGCCGCAGATGAACAGAATGTTGGTGGTGTCGACCTGCAAAAACTCCTGCTGCGGATGCTTGCGCCCGCCCTGCGGCGGCACGGAAGCCACGGTGCCTTCCATGATTTTCAACAGCGCCTGCTGCACCCCTTCGCCGGACACGTCGCGGGTGATCGACGGGTTGTCGGATTTGCGGGTGATCTTGTCGACCTCGTCGATATAGACGATGCCGCGCTGCGCCCGTTCGACGTTGTATTCCGAGGCCTGCAGGAGCTTCAGGATGATATTTTCCACGTCCTCGCCGACATAGCCCGCTTCCGTCAGCGTCGTCGCGTCGGCCATGGTGAAGGGCACATCAAGGATGCGGGCCAGGGTTTGGGCCAGCAGGGTCTTGCCGCAGCCGGTCGGGCCGATCAGCAGGATATTGGATTTCGACAGTTCGATTTCGTCGCCCGGAGCCGCCGACAGGTTCAGCCGCTTGTAATGGTTATGCACCGCGACCGACAGCACGCGTTTAGCATGGGCCTGACCGATGACATAATCGTCCAGCACTTCACAAATTTCGCGCGGGGTCGGAACGCCTTCGGTGCTTTTCAGTCCGGAGCCTTTGGTCTCCTCGCGGATAATGTCCATGCACAGCTCAACGCATTCGTCGCAGATGAACACGGTCGGCCCCGCGATGAGCTTGCGCACCTCATGCTGGCTCTTGCCGCAAAACGAACAATAGAGGGTGTTTTTGCTGTCACCGCCAGAAGTCGAGCTTGTCGCCATATCGTCTTTCCTCGGGGCGCTTACCCCTTACCGCCGGTTCCCCGGCCCTGTTCGTGCTGTTCCGCGCGCCGGAAACGCGCGGTGTTAACCATCTTGCCCAAACCTAGGCCACTGGCCGGGCGGGCACAATGGCAAATGACTCCCGGTTTCCCCCCGATTACCCGGCAAAAGGCGGCGCGGGCAGTTTCCCCCGCGCCCCTTCCGCGCCGGTCGTCACCCTGTTTTATTCATCGTCATCCGCCTTGGCGCGATTTTCGACGATTTCGTCAATATGACCCCAGGCTTTCGCCTCTTCCGGGCTCATGAAATTATCCCGCTCCAGCGCTTTTTCCACATCTTTAAGCTTGTTGCCCGTATGGCGCACATAGATCTGATGCAGGGTGTCTTTGACCTTCTGCGTTTCGGCGGCGTGGATCATGATGTCCGTTGCCTGCCCCTGAAAGCCGCCGGAGGGCTGATGCACCATGATGCGCGAATGGGGCAGCGAGAAGCGCATGCCCGCCTCGCCCGCGACCGACAGAACCGACCCCATCGACGCCGCCTGCCCGATGACCAGCGTCGATACGGCGGGGCGGATATATTGCATCGTGTCGTAAATCGACAGGCCCGACGTCACCACACCGCCGGGCGAGTTGATATACATGGAGATTTCCTTCTTCGGGTTCTCCGCTTCGAGGTGCAGAAGCTGGGCCACGATCAGCGAGGACATGCCGTCGTGAATCGGGCCGTTCACAAAGACGATCCGCTCTTTCAGCAGGCGGGAGAAGATGTCGTAGGCGCGCTCCCCGCGGCTGGTCTGTTCGACCACCATGGGCACCAGGGTGTTGTTATAAATCTCGATCGGATCGCTCATATCGCCTGCCTTTTCACAAATCGGGGCCACAACCGCCCCGCCGGAACAGTAATTACCCCTCTCCGGGGCCGCAAGGGGGGTCTTCCGTCCGGCGGTGCAAAATCATCGCCCCCTTCTAGCCCCGATGAATTAACACGCGGTTAACACCGAACGGTTTTTTCACATTTTTTCGCGGTCAACGATCAGAACGTCCTGCGCGACCCGATCCGACGGGTGCGCAATCACCACCTCGCCCGGCTCCAGCCCGCTCAGAACCTCAGCAAAATCCGCGTTGCGCTGACCGATTTCGACCCGGCGCACCGCCGCCTTGCCCCCTGCATCAACAAAGACCGCCCAGTCGCCCTCTTCGCGGAACAGGGCGGAAATCGGCAGGCGCAGCACGTCCGCCCCGGCCCATTCAACCACCCGCAGATAGACCCGGAACCCGTGGCCCAGCGGCGGCAAGTCGCCCGCCTCGTCGAAGTCCAGAAGCACCCGAACCCGCTGTTCTTCGATGCCCAACGCGGAAACCTTGGTAAATGCCGCCGGTTCGATCTCGCGCACCCGCGCCATCAGGGCTTCCTCCCCGCCCCAGCGTTCGACATAAGCGGGCGCGCCTTCCTTAATGCGCACCGCGTCGGTCGAGAGCAAATCCACTGTGATTTCAAGGTCTTCCATCGGGCCAATGGTCAGTAGCGGGCTGCCCGCCATCACCATACGCGCGGAGGGGTTTGTCACCGACAGAACCCGGCCGGAAATCGGCGCGGTAAGGTCGGTGCAACAGGCCGCATTTGCCTCTGGCGCCCGCCCCGCTTCCGGCGTGATCAACACCGCCTTGGCCGCTTCCAACTGACTGGCGCGCATGGCGAGATTGGCGTTGGCGCTGTCGAGATGCGCCGCGGAAATATCCACCGCCACCTGCGCGCTTTCAAGCTGTGCCTCCGGCGCCGTGCCGCGCTCGACCAGATTCGAGACCCGCTCCAACTGGCTCTGCGAATTGGCCAGATCGGCTTGCGCCACCTTGATCTCGGCGCGCGCCAGCGTCAGTGCCGCTTCCGCCTGCGCCACCGCCGCTTCCGCCTGTGCCCGTGCGCGGTCGTCAAGGAAGGCCGGCTCCCCCGGTTCAATACGCGCCACCACAGTCTCGCCCGCCACGACCGTATCGCCAATTTCCACCGGACTGCGCAGCACCATGCCCGAGACCGGCGCGGAGACCTCGAACACGTCACGAATGCGGGTCTGCCCGTCGGCATTGACCGTCACCTCCAGCGCCCCGCGCTCCAGCACCGCAAGGTCCACCGGCACCACTTCCGGCTGCATCGCGGACCAGACCGCCCCGCCAATCCCCGCGAGGACCAGCCCCGAAATCACGATGGTTCGAAACCGAATAGCCATAGGTTACTCCCTTGTTTTCATAACGGAAACCAGATCCATCCGGTCGATCCGCCGTCGCACGATCAATGCAGAAGCCACCGACGCCGCCACGACAACCCCGGCGGCGCGCCAGTAGGTCGTTGGGGTGACAAGAAGGGGCATGGAATAGAGGTCGGAATTGAACGACATCACCATCATCCCCGCCATGCCATATCCCATGACAAAGCCCAGCGGAATGGACAGCGCGGTGAGCAGAAACAATTCGCCCAATAAAATGTAGCTCACCTCGCCACGGGTGAAACCAAGAATGCGCAGCGAAGCCAGTTCGCGGGCGCGTTCGGAAAGCTGAATGCGGGCGGAATTATACACCACCCCAATGGCGATCATCGACGCCATGATGACGAACATATTTACCATCATCCCGGCATTGGTCTCGATGGTGTCGGAAAAGCCGCGCCGGATCTGGCGCATCTGGATGATGCCGGAAATGGCGGGGGCGTCCTTGACGGCGCGGAACAGAGCCAGTTCCTGAGCCGGGTCATACAGCACGTTGGCGGTTGTGACCTGCGCCGCCCGCCCCATCAGCCTCGACATATGTTCAAGGTCCATGAAGGCGCCAAGGCCGAAAAACTGCGTCACCAGCCCCGTCACCACAACCGGATGCCGCTCCTCGCCCAATTGCAGGAACTCCACCTCAATCGTATCGCCCACCCCAACACGCAGGTGATCCGCCAGCCGCCGAGCCAGCACGATGCCATGTTCGGGCCGCACATCCGTCGTCGTATCGCCGTCCAGCACCCGCACCAACACGCTGTCATCGCGCCGCCCCTCAATGCCAATGGTGCGCGTGTAATGGCCCGCATAGAGCCGGGCAGCGACGTTGAGACTGCCCTCAACCGCCAGCACACCGGGCAGATTGCTGACATCTTCCAGCACCGCTTCCGGGCGGGGCAACGGAAATTCCAGCATCGCGTCCTGCCGGTTGGCCTGCACGAACGCAACGTCGATCACCTCATCGAAACTGTCGAACATGAAGAGGCCGGCAATGATAATGCCGCCGGAGAGGGAAATGCCGAGCGTGGTCAGGGCGGCGCGGATGGGCCAGCGGGTGATCGAGCGCACGATCATCATCGTCGGTTGCTGCAAACGCAACAGCGTGCCCAAACCGTCGAGTGCCCCCTTGCGATACCGGGTGGGCGCGGGCGGCGACATGGCCACGGCGGGCGACAGCACCACAACGCGGCGCACGGCAAAGAGCGCACCAAGGAAGGCCGATCCGAACCCGGCCAGCGCGCCAATGGCATATACCGACGGCTCCTGCACCGCGATCAGATAGGGGAGTTTGAAATACTCCTGATACATCGTCGCCTGACCAACCGCCGAGGCCGTGCCCGCGACCATGCCGACCACAACCCCAACCGCCGCCAGCCCCAGCGCCAGTTTCAGGTAATGCCAGGAAATTTCCGCATCACGATAGCCCAGCGCCTTCAACAACCCGATCTGCTCGCGTTCCAGCGCAATCAGCCGCCCCAGCACCATGTTGACGAGAAAGGCCGACACGACGAGGAAAATCGGCGGCACAACCCGCGCCATGGTGTCGAGTTGCAGCAATTCGCCCTTGAGAAAGGCGTGCGAGGTCTGCATGTCGCGGTCATAGGGGCCGGTGCCACCATAGGGCTTCAAAAGCAGTTCCAGCGCATCCTTCACCACCTCCGGGTCGCCCCCGCGCGTCAGGCCCAGCGTAACGGAATTGAACGCGCCCGACAGGTTATAGGCCGCCGCCAACACGTCCTCGGCCATCCAGAGAATGCCAAAGCGCAGATCGTCGGGCAGGATGGAACCGGGGCCGATTGTGTAGATATATTCGGGACTTAGCACGATGCCGACCACGCTGACCTCGCGCTTCTGCCCGTTGATCGTCAGGTGGAAACGGTCGCCCAGAGTGAAACCATGCGCCGTAGCAAATGCCTCGCCAATCGCGACTTCATGCTCGCGGCCCTGCAACGGCAACCGCCCCGCGCGGATCACCGGCACATTCATCGAAGGCGTCCCGGAAGCGGGCACGGAGATCAACTGGCCGCTGGCCGGATCGTCGAGATCGGGCAGGTCCAGAATGGCGTTCTGCACGATCCGCGCCTCAACCCGCGATACGCCCTCAATCGCCGCAATTTCCGGCACCAGAGACTTGGGCGCGCGCGCCGCATTGGACCAGATATCGGCGAACCGGGAGCGTTCATAATAACGGTCGCGGGTCTCGGTCAGCGACCGCATCACGCCAAAGGCCATGATCATGACCATCACCCCGACCGCCATCACCGCCGCAATGGCCAGAACCTGCGGCCAGAGCCGTTTCAGGTCGCGCAGCAATTTCCGATCCAGCGGAGCCATGTTACCAGACAATATCCTTCGGGCTGATCCGGGCATCGTTTTCATGCACCCCGGCAATGTTGCCATCGGCGAAATGGATCACCCGATGCGCCATCTCCTGAATGCCGGCATTGTGGGTGATGACAACGGTCGTGGTGCCGAGATCCTGATTGATCTTGTCCAGCGCCTCCAGAACCTGCACGCCGGTATTGCTATCAAGCGCCCCGGTCGGCTCGTCGCACAACAGCACTTCCGGGCGCTTGGCAATGGCGCGCGCAATGGCGACCCGCTGCTGCTCACCGCCCGACATTTCCGCCGGGAAATGATCCGTGCGGTGCCCCAGCCCAACCCGCTCCAGCGCCTCGTCCGGCGTCATCGGGTTGCGCGAAATCTCCGTCACCAGCGCCACATTCTCGCGCGCCGACAGCGACGGCACGAGGTTGTAAAACTGAAACACGAAGCCGACATGGTCGCGCCGGTAACGGGTCAGCCCCCGCTCGCGCATCGCCGTCAGTTCCTTGTCCTTGAAAAAGGCCGCGCCGCCGGTCGCCGTGTCCAACCCGCCCAAGATGTTAAGCAATGTCGATTTGCCGGAACCGGACGCGCCCAGAAGCACGGTAAACTCGCCCGCATACAGCTCGGCATTCACCCCGCGCAGCGCATGAACCTCGACCTCGCCAGTCTTGTAGACCTTGGTCAGATCTCGGGTCTGAAACACCAATTCACCCATCGCCGCCTCATTCATCTCTTCGGGCACGTTACGGGACGGACCAAAGCCCGCCCCGCCCTTCATCCGATTTTTGCCTGCGGATCACAAGCGAAATCGCCCCCCTAGCTTTCCGCCACCCGCCGCGCCGAAGCGAGCCGGGTCAACAGCTGCCGCCACGCGAAAGCGACGAGGAACAACGCGGTGAGGACCAGCACGATGGTCGGCGCCGGGGCGCTGTCGCGCCAGAAGCTGAAATAGACCCCCGCCAGCATCGAGAAGAGGTTGATCAGCACCGCCACCCAGAGCATGGTCGAGAAGCGCCGCACCAGAAGGAAGGCAATGGCCCCCGGCGCGATCAACAGCCCGATGGCAAGGATCAGCCCCGCCGCCGTCAGGGTCGCGACGATGGTCAGCGACAGCGCCGAGAGCAACCCGTAATGCAGCCATGTGACCGGCAGCCCGCAAGCGCGCGCCTGTGCCGGGTCAAAGGAATAGAGCAACAGGTCTTTCCACTTGAACAGCAGCCAGACCGAAACCAGCAGGGCCAGCGGCGTGGTGGTCCAAAGCTCATGCGCCTCAACCCCGAGCATGTTTCCGAACAGAATATGGTCGAGATGCGCGTCCGGCTCGGCCCAGACATACATCACGATCCCCAGCCCGAACATGCCGGAAAACACCACGCCCATGATGGTATCCTGCTTGACACGGGAATTTTCCGACAAGTAGCCCGTGGCGACCGAGGTGAACATCCCGGCGGCAAACGCACCGATGATCAGCGGAATGCCGGTGATATAGGCCAGCACGATCCCCGGCAGAACCGCATGCGATACCGCATCCCCCATCAGAGCCCAACCCTTCATCACAAGGAAGGTCGAGAGCAACGCCGTGGGCACCGCGACGATGGCGGAAATCAAAAACGCATTCTGCATGGCCGGGAACTGAAATGGCACCAGATATTCCATCAGATATTCCATCATTTGCCCTCCGTGATCAGACTGTCCGCCGGCCCGTGCTTCAACGCTTCGCGCGCCTTGGCCCGTGCAGCCAGAAGCCCGTGTTTCGGAGCGAAGATGAAGGCGGTCAGGAAGATCAGGGTTTGCAGAACCACGATAATGCCGCCGGTCGCGCCGTCGAGGAAGTAGGAAATATAGGCGCCAACGAAAGAGGTCAGCGTGCCGATCGCCACCGCAATGACCACGATCACTCCAAACCGATCGACCAGCAGATAGGCCGTCGCCCCCGGCGTCACCACCATGGCAATGACCAGAAACGCCCCAACCGTCTGCATCGCGGCAACGACACAGGCCGAAAGCAGGGTGAAAAACACCGCCTTCAGCACGGTGGGTTTCAGGCCGATGGTGCGCGCGTGGCTCTCGTCAAAGAACGTCACCAGCAGGTCTTTCCATTTCAGCGTCAACACCGTCAGCGAGACAAAGCCGATCAGCGCCAGTTGCAACGTGTCTTCCGGCGTGATGGCGAGGATGTTGCCCATGGTAATGGTCTGCACCGAAACCGACATCGGCGACACCGACACCATGAACAGGCCGAGACCGAAAAAAGCGGTGAAAATCAGGCCGATGATCACGTCCGATTTCAAGCCCGAGCGCTCGGACAGAAACAGCATCGACACCGCCGCCAGGCCGCCCGCGATAAACGCCCCAAGCGAAAACGGCAGGCCCAACAGGTAAGCCCCCGCCACGCCCGGCACAACCGAATGGCTCAACGCGTCGCCAATCAGCGACCAGCCCTTAAGCATCAGATAAGCCGACAAAAAGGCACAAACCCCGCCGACCAGCGCCGAAACCCACATGGCGTTCACCATAAAACTATAAGTAAACGGTTCGAGAAGCACACTCATGCCCCCTCTCCCTCGCTGGCCGCATCCGACAGGGTGCGCGTCTTGTCGCCATATTGCACGAAAGGCCGCTCATCGTCGGTCAGGATGGTGACTTCGCGCGCATCCTTATCCTCGTGCAACGTGTCGCCGGTCAGGGTAAAGTGCCGCAGCACCCCGCCGAACGTGTCCTCGAGATTTTCGCGGGTAAACACGCTCTCCGTCGGACCATGGCCCAACACCGTGCCGCGGATCAGCACCGTGCGGTCGCAAAATTCCGGCACCGAGCCGAGATTATGCGTCGAGACCAGCATCACGCAGCCCTCGTCGCGTAGCGCGGCCAACAGCTTGATGATCTGATCTTCGGTTTTCACATCGACCCCGGTGAACGGCTCGTCGAGCAAGATCACCTTGGATTCCTGCGCCAGCGCGCGGGCAAGGAACACCCGTTTGCGCTGCCCGCCGGACAATTCACCGATCTGGCGCTTGCGGTATTTGATCATGTCAACGCGCTCCAGCGCCCGGTCGACCGCCTCATAATCCGCCGCCTTGGCATGGCGCAAAAAGCCCATATGGCCATAGCGCCCCATCATCACCACGTCCTCGACCAGAACCGGGAAGGCCCAGTCGACCTCCTCCGATTGCGGCACATAGGCAACGTAATTCTGCTTCAACGCCTTGGAAACCGGCATGCCGAGGATGGTGATCTCCCCCTTTGCCGTGGACACAAAGCCCATGATCGCCTTGAACAGCGTCGATTTGCCGGAGCCGTTGACCCCCACCAGCGCCGCAATGCTGCCGGTGGGGATTTCAAAGCTGGCATTCCAAAGGGCCGTATGGCCGTTGCGATAAGTAACCGTGACGTCGCGGGCGGAAAGGCCCGAACCCGGGCCCTGAGGAAACTCGCTCATGGGGTTATTTCTCCCCCAAGAGACCATTGGCCACGGTTTCCGACGTCACCCGCAGCAGGTCGAGATAGGTCGGAACGGGGCCGTCTGCGGTCGAAAGACTGTCCACATACAGCTCGCCGCCATAGGCAACGCCGGTTTCACGCGCCACCTGTTTGGCCGGAGAGGTGTTCACCGTGCTTTCACAGAACACGACCGGAATGTTGTTGGCCCGCACCCCGTCGATCACCGCACGCACCTGCTTCGGCGTGCCCACCTGATCGGCGTTCATCGGCCACAGATACAGCTCTTTCATGGCGAAATCGCGGGCGAGATAAGAGAACGCGCCCTCACAGGTCACCAGCCAACGCTCGCTCTCCGGGATTTTCGCAATCGAGGCGCGCAGCGGCTCGATGGTGGCACGCAGCTTGTCCTTGTAAGCGGCTGCGTTGGCAACATATGTCGCGGCATTTTCCGGGTCATACTTGGCGAAGGCCTCAAGGATATTGTCGATGTAAATCAACGCACTATCCAGCCCCATCCAGGCATGCGGGTTCGGCTTGCCCTCATAAGCGCCTTCCGTGATCGAAATCGGGTCAATGCCATCGGTCAGCGTTACCGACGGGATATCGCTCAGATTGCCGAGGAACTGCTCGAACCACAGCTCAAGGTTCATGCCGTTCCACAGGATCAGATCGGCATCGGAAGCACGCACGATATCGCGCGGGGTCGGCTCGTAGCCGTGGATCTCGGCGCCCGGTTTGGTGATCGAAACCACCTCCGCCGCATCGCCCGCCACATTGGCCGCCATATCCGCCAGCACCGTGAAGGTAGTGACAACTTTCATCTTCTCCGCCGAGGCCGCACCCGCGCTGGCCATCAAAGCAATCGCCGAAGCGCTCAAAATCATTTTCCGCATGAGATTCTCCTAGAGTTTTGCGTTGTCGCGATGTAAATGAGAATAGTTCGCATTTGTCAATACGGGTTGTGGAAAGTTTTTCGCCCCCGATTTTCAATTGCAGAACCCCCGGACCGCTTTATGCTACGGGGAGCGGAAGCAGGAGGCAGGGATTTGGCCGATCACATGCAGAAGTTTGAAGAATTGTTGCGCGGCGCGGACTTGCGGGTCACGCATCAGCGCAAAGTGATCATCTCCACGCTGGCAGGCTGCGATGATCACCCGCGCGCCGAGGACGTGTATGACCGGGTGCGCGAGATCGACGACAGCATTTCCTTCGCCACGGTCTACCGCACGCTGGCCGCGCTGGCCGATGCGGGAATCGTGCAGCGAATCGCGGTTGACGAAGGCCCAGCCCGTTTTGAAATGGCCCCGAAAGAGGACCACGACCACATGGTCGACATCGACAGCGGCGAGGTGATTGAGCTGATTTCCGACGAGCTGATCGCCCTGCGTCGCAAATTAGCACGGGAACTGGGCTATGATGTGATCAGCCACCATTCGGTTCTGCGGGTGCGCAAGCTGAAGGAATGACCAGCCCGCTCTGCCTCCAACGCCTTCGCGCTCAAGCGTGTCCCATTGGTACCCGCGGCCGGACTTGAACCGGCACGGCCTTCCGGCCTATGGATTTTAAGTCCACTGTGTCTACCATTCCACCACGCGGGCCCAGGATGGGTGGCGCGACCCTAGCGCAAGGCCGGGGCGAGGAAAAGCAGGTTTCGGGCAGATCGTGCAAAACACGAAACGTCCGTATCAGCTTCCAACCGGCATGGTAGACATGAATTCATTCAGCTTGTCAGCAAGCTCCGGCACGGACGAAGTCGCGGTAAACCCGACGGCCACACCGAGAAAGACAATGACAGCGGTCAAAACGATCCAGTCCACCGTCACCGCACCGCCTTCGTCAGATACAAACCCCTGGCAGAAAGTCTTAATCCGTCGCATGAAAATCTCGCTCTTCTTTCGTCCCTTGAGACCCTGTCTGACGGGAAAAAGCCGAGAATGGGAGCGCAGATGCGGCGTCTTTTGCACGCAGTTGGGAGAAAAAGTGCAAAAGCCCCGAATAAACGAGGCTTTTCAAGAGAATGACAACAAACCGCAGCACCCAGTGTAGTGTTTATAATTTGTGTTAAATCGCTCTAGTCGCGAATAACCTTGGCGAATTTATCAAAAATCGCTTCGTTTGCGCCAATCAGCGCGCCGCTTTCCAGAATGCCCTCTTCCGGGTTCAGCGCCTCGACCAAGCCCCCCGCTTCGCGCAAGATGACCAGCCCGGCAGCAATGTCCCAAGCATGCAGGCGCCGTTCCCAGAACCCGTCGAATCGCCCCGCCGCGACGTAGGCGAGATCGAGCGATGCCGCGCCCCAGCGCCGCACCCCGGCGGTGACCGGCAACAGCCGCGCCAGATCCTGCAACGTATCGGGCAGGTCGCCGCGCCCACCGAAGGGCAGGCCGGTGGCGAAAATCGCGTCGCTCATCGCGTTGCGCCCCGACACCCGCAGGCGGATTTCGTTCATGAACGCCCCCTGCCCTTTCTCGGCAAAAAACATCTCATCCTTGGCCGCGTCAAAAACCACGCCCGCAACCACTTCGCCCTTATGTTCCAGCGCGATCGACACCGCCCAATGCGGCAAACCGTGCAGGAAATTGGTCGTGCCGTCGAGCGGATCGACGATCCAGCGCCGCGTCGGATCCTTGCCCGCTGTCTCGCCGCTCTCCTCGCCAACCCAGCCGTAATTCGGCCGCGCTTCCGTCAGGATCTCGCGCACGATCTCCTCCGCCGCCGTATCGGCGCGCGACACAAAATCCCCGGCGCCCTTGCGCGACACCTGTAGGTTTTCCACCTCGCGAAAATCCTTCACAAGGCTCCGCCCCGCGGCCCGCGCGGCTTTAATCATCACGGTTAGATTGGCACTGCCCTGCATATCCGGCTCCTGTTGCTCGCCCCGCTTTAGAGCCACAGACCGGATTTGCCAAGCCCTGCTAGGGCGTAGACCCATAATCCCTGCATCGGCGTAGACCCATAATCCCTGCACCACTGGTTTGTCAGATTTTTGTTCTGACTATGAGCGGCACCGCAGGAATAGTGGTTCTATTTCAAGGGGTCGCGAAGACGCTCAGGGCAAA
>PDWI01002231.1_pt1 | contig 29453 bp, 20 predicted proteins | sample 1430891 | NCBI WGS metagenome assembly PDWI01 (sample SAMN01162508, study PRJNA174530) | Oral metagenome, whole genome shotgun sequencing project. | biome: Marine environment; feature: Marine mammal; material: Swab sample of the gingival sulcus; isolation source: swab sample of gingival sulcus... | reverse complement strand
ATTAAGTGCTAAAACCGTTTTACCCGATTTTTTTGAACCATAGATAAAATAATTTCCACCAATATATACACCACCCCATTTCTGATCTAAAAATGAAAATCCGGTATTTAATTTAATTTGTTTTTGCACAGGTAAACTCAATAATATTTAGGTCAATCAATTTATTCTAACAAATAATAATCTTGACCACTAAGAAAAGGTAATACATCCGAAAATAATGTGTTTTAACTCACATGAGCAAGATTATAATGTATAATTTTGAGGATAACACAAATTTATTTTAAAAAGTTAATTATTGAATTCTTAGATACTCTAACAGGTTATATTTAAAAATAATTTTTGATATACAAATTTTCAATAAAATTGTTAATAGGAACCTCTGAAAGATTGTTTTTTGCAAAAAATATATTCATCTGTTGTTTTTAACTCAGTTCAAAGTTTCACTTTTTCAGATTCTGAAACGAGTTCAGAATTAACAACATTTTTAATTTTGCAAAAGTTTAGAATAATTTTATTGATTTAACAATCCTATACCCGGATTATTTGAAAGTATAATTTTTCCATCAATAATTTTCATTCCGGAATACGGGTCATTTTTAATAAGTAAATTTCCATCTAAATCAGCAAATTCCACTTTGGGGGCTAATTGTGCAGCAGCAGAAATTGCACATGAAGTTTCAGTCATACAACCAATCATAATTTTCATTCCTAAAGATTCAGCCAGATTTATCATTTTATGAGCTTCTCTTAAACCGGTACATTTCATTAATTTTATATTTATTCCGGAATAAACATCTTTTATTTTTTGAACATCAGAAAGTCTTTGCACACCTTCATCTGCAAAAATTGGAAGTGGACTTTTTTCAGTTAACCAAGCTAAATCATCAATTTGTTCTTTTGGCATTGGTTGTTCAATCATTACAACATTTTTTTCTTTAAGCCAATTAATAAGGTCTAAAGCAAATTCTTTATTCTTCCAACCTTGGTTTGCATCCACAGCTAAAGGTTTATCTGTAATTTGTCTTATTGTAGAAATTATTTTTCTATCATCATCACTACCAAGTTTTATTTTTAGAATTTTATATTCTTCAGCTTCTGCTACCTTTGTTCTTATAATTTCTTCTGTATCAATACCAATTGTAAATGTTGTTGATGGAGTTGTTTCTTTATTAAATCCCCAAATTTTAAACCACGGTTGCCCAAGCATTTTACCAATTAAATCATGAAGAGCAATATCTACAGAAGCTTTTGCCGCAGTATTTTTTTCTTCAATTTGATCAACATAGGTTAAAATATCATCTAACTGAAAAGGATCATTAAATTGTTCAAGATTTACTCGGGAAAGAAATTTTGTAACTGTCTCGTGACTTTCGCCTAAATATGGTGGCATAGAAGCTTCGCCGTACCCAATTATTCCATCATGTTCAATTTGTGTTAAAACAACGGGTGTTGTTGTTCTGGAATTAGTAGCAATAGTAAATGTGTGTTTAAGTTCTAATGTATATGGTTTGTATGTTAGTTTCATAAAAAATGCACCATTAAATCTCAAAGACCTTTCAAGTTTCTAAGCTATATTTATACAAAAATTTATGTTAAATAATAATTAACTCAAAGCTAATTATAGAATTCATTGTTTTTTACTAAATTATTACCTGAACAATAATCGCCAATAATTCTTTTTGCTCTAATAAACGTATCTAATCTATAACGATTAAAATCATCTGCTGATTTCTGGAAACTGTTAATTTTCACTTTTCCGGCTGCATGAATATATTTATAGTTTCCTAAATAAATTGCAACATGTGTAACTTTCTCTTTTTCTGTTTCCGATTTTTTTCTTCCAAAAAATAAAAGATCACCTTTTTGTAATTTTTCAAAATTATTTTTCGTATCAACTAATTCACCAACATTAACTTGTTGTGATGCATCTCTAGGTAAAATTACACCATTTAAGAAAAATACAGTTTTAGTAAATCCACTACAATCAACAGCTTTTGTTGAAGTTCCGCCCCAAAGATAAGGCAACCCCATAAATTTTGATGCTGTTTCCAAAATTGTATTTTCATTAGCTACTGACGATTTTTTCCAATTAGAATAATTTGTAAGATGATTATTTTTAACATATCCAATTCTTCCATCCGGAAATTCTACTTTTGTAAAATTTCCTATTTTCTTAACAAGTTTTAAGATATTACCAGCTACCAAATCAGAAACAGTTTCACTTCTTTCATCTACTTCTTTACGAGCAGTTGTAAATTGAGCTGTTATTAGTACTTTTTCAGCTTGTTTCCAATTATTTTGTTCATCTTCATTAACTAACTCAATACCATCATTATCAACCCAAGAAATATATTTATCCGGTGTTTGAATTAAATACCAACTATCTTCTTTCTTTAAAACATTCACACAAGTTCCCAATAAACTTTGAGTAGCTAATTCAGCCGGATGACTAGGCTTACTTCTAATATTTGCAACAGAAATATTTACAATTCCAAAAATATTTTCACCAAGTTCTTTCTGTGGAAGAATATTGATTTCATTTTTCACAGTAAATCCCATCTCTGTAATTTTTTTAACAAGGTTTTCTACTGCATCTTTTAAGTTAGATTCCCCACTCAATAAAACGTTTTTATTCTCATTTTTTGCTTCAATATTAAAAAGTGCAACTCTCTTATCGGGAGCAAATTCATTTTTTATTTGTTCAATACTTCCTGATATGTTTTCCATAGAATTATTATTCTTACAATTATTAAAAATTAGTGAAATCAAAATTATTGCAGTAAATCTAAAAAAGATATTTTTCATATTCATTTTACTCTATAATTAATTATGAAATAAAATTAACTATTTTTTATCTAACAAATTATTTAAATTATGAATTGATTTTTTCTATTTTTTTGAAACTCTTTAATGTAATCATCATCTTATTAGTAAATATAAAATTACAAATTTATGGAGTAACGATGACTACAAATGTACAACCAAAAGTAATTATATTTACTACACCAACGTGCAGTTATTGTACTACGGCAAAAAGATATTTACGTGAAAAAAATATAAGGTTTAAAGAGGTAGACATATCAAAAGATCAAAAAGCTGCTCAAGATATGCAGCGAAGAGCCGGCTCAACCGGTGTACCTGTTATTTTAGTAAATAACAGACCAATTGTTGGCTTTGATAAAAATAAAATTAATAGATTATTAAACATAAAATAAATTAAGGAGAGATACTCATGACAGTTAAACCAATGGATGACAGAGTTCTTGTATCACTTGTTGAAGAAGAAACAAAAACAGCTAGTGGAATTATTATTCCTGATACAGCAAAAGAAAAACCAACCACAGGTGAAGTTGTTGCAGTAGGTACTGACGAAGATTTAAAAGAACTTATTAAAGTTGGCGATAAAGTATTATTCGGTAAATATGGCGGTGAAGAAATTTCTTTTGATGGTAAAGATTATAAAATCATTCAAAGAAGTGATATTTTAGCTATTGTAGAATAATTACCACACCAAATAATTGTAAAAAAAATCCGGACTATTAAGTAATAGCTCCGGATTTTTCATTTTACACTCATTTAAATAATAGTTGAATTTCATTCCTTTTTATTTATAAATTATTTCTCGATTTCAATTTCTCTATAAAAAATTATTTTATACATAATTCTGGATATATATGTCATTTCTAAATCAACCTCGTGAAAATTTTGGTTCTAAACTTGGGTTTATTTTAGCCGCTGCCGGTTCTGCTGTTGGTCTTGGTAATATTTGGGCATTCCCTTATATAGTAGGCTCAAATGGTGGAGCAGCATTTATAGTTATTTATCTGTTATGTGTTGCAATAATTGGATTACCTGTACTTCTGGCAGAAATTCTACTTGGAAGAACAACTCAAAAAAACCCAGTCGGAACTTTTCAAGCACTATCAAATTCTAAATTTTGGCATTCAGTTGGTGCAATGGGAGTTCTAGCCGGATTTATAATTCTCTCTTTTTATGCTGTTGTTGCCGGTTGGTCGTTTGGTTATATATTTGAAGCTATTCGTGGATCATTCTTCAATTTCGAAAATGCACAATCTGCAATTGACCATTTTAATTCCTTAACTCATTCACCAATTTGGATTGTTGGCATGTTAGCTCTCTTTATGATTTTAACAATGTCTATTGTTGCTTTTGGTATTAAACAAGGAATTGAAAAAAGCAGTAAAGTTATGATGCCTTTACTCTTTATTTTACTTATTGGAGTAATGTTGAGAGGTTTAACTTTAGATGGATCTTCAATAGGACTAAAATTTTTATTTAATCCAGATTGGAGTGTAATTTCCGGGAACACAATTATTATTGCTCTTGGACAAGCTTTCTTTACCCTTAGTCTTGGTATGGGTGCAATGATGACTTATGGAAGTTACATGTCAAAGAAAGATAACGCCGTAACTGCTTCTGTTCAGATTGTTATTCTAGATACATCAATTGCTTTAATAGCCGGAGTTGCAATCTTTACAGCAGTTTTTGCACTCGGACTTGATCCTGCAGAAGGTGTTGGACTTATCTTTCATACTTTACCAATTGTATTTTCTAAAATGACTGGAGGATATTTTGTATCGATAATATTCTTTATTTTATTATTTATTGCAGCATTAACATCTGCAATTTCATTACTAGAAGTAGTTACTTCTTATTTTGTTGATGAGAAAAAATGGAATAGAAAAAAAGCTGTTTTCGTTTTAGGAGGAATAGCATTTATACTTGGAATTCCTAGTGCATTATCTTTTAATGTTCTAGCTGATGTTAAATTTTTTGGAATGAATATCTTTGATTTAGTATTTTACTTAACATTTAACATCATGCTTCCTCTTGGAGGATTATTAATGGCAATTTTTGTTGCTTGGATATGGGGTTTTGATAAAGCTTTACCCGAACTTAAAAAAGGTGCAGAACAACTATTTGAAAAAGCAGGATGGCAGATTTATCTTTGGAAAATTTTCTTAAAATATTTTGCTCCAGTTTTAATCTTTATTGTGCTACTTAATTCTCTTGATTTATTAGATTTTATCACAAATTTATTCGAATAATAAAAATAAGACTATACCATGAATAGAAAATATGGTGCCATCGCTGTTTTTACATTAATTTTTGTAATCCTTTTAATTTTTGGGGTAGATTTCTTTGAAGCCGTTTGGTCTTTTCCCGGAAATTTTGAACTAGTAAAAAATTTCCCCTCAGAAGAATTTCCAATAACTTCTATTCCTTTAATGATATTTTTTCTATTAGGAACAGGAATATTTATAACAATAAAATTAGGATTTCCGCAAGTAAGAAGAATTTGGCATGGTATAAAGGTAACTCGTGGTGTTTACGACAATCCTGAAGATGAAGGAGATTTAAACCATTTCCATGCACTAACAACTGCCCTTTCTGCAACGGTCGGTATTGGTAATATTGCAGGTGTTGCAACAGCACTTTATTATGGTGGACCCGGAGCACTATTTTGGATGTGGATAACTGCATTTTTTGGAACTGCATTAAAATATTCAGAATGTACACTTGCTCTTCAATATAGAGATATCCAGCCGGATGGAGCAACTGCCGGTGGACCAATGTACACAATTTTTAAAGGTTTAGGTGGAAAGTGGGAATGGTTAGCTATAGCTTTTGCTAGCTTTGCTATTATTTGTTCTTTTGCTACAGGAAACGCGATACAATCTTTTACTGCATCAGACCAAGTTTATTCAGAAATCACTCAAATTTTAGGCTCAACACATTTTTTAACAGAAAAGTTTTCAATTTTTGAAGGTTTTGAATCATCAATTCAACAAATAGTTAACGGATTAGCACTTGTACTTATTGTTGGTGCAGTAATAATAGGTGGAATTAAAAGGATTGGGAAAGTAACAGGATTACTTGCACCAATTATGGCTGGCGTTTATGTACTTGCAGCAATTTTAATTTTAGTTGCAAATGCTGATCAAATTGGGGACGCATTTAGTAAAATATTTACAATGGCATTTAATCCTCCGGCAGAAATTTCCGGTGTAAGTGGTGGAACATTTCTTGTTTTTCTTAATACTTTGCTTTGGGGAGTAAAAAGAGGTTTATATTCTAACGAAGCCGGACAAGGAAGTGCAGCAATAGCACATTCAACTGCAAAAACAGATTATGCTGTGCGAGAAGGAACTGTAGCATTGTTAGAGCCATTTATAGATACTATTATTATTTGTACTCTAACCGGCTTAGTAATAATAACAACGGGAGCATGGCACCATACAGAATTTTATGTTAGCAGGATTGACCCTAACTTTTCCGGTGAATTGATGAATAGTAGTATTTTAACTTCATTTGCATTTAAAACTGGTCTTAGTTGGTTAATTGATTTTGGAGATAAAATTGTAACTACTTCCGTTTTATTATTTGCAATATCCACGGCAATAAGTTGGTCATTTTATGGAGATAGAGCTGCCGTTTTCTTATTTGGAGAAAAAGCTGTACTCCCATACAAAATTGTATTTTTATTCTTTGTTTTTATTGGCGCAATTGCAGAATTAGAAGCAGTTTGGGGTTTTGGAGATGCCGCACTTGGTTTTATGACTGTTCCAAATTTAATAACTATAATATTTTTATCCGGTGTACTAAAGAAAATGACAAATAATTATTTTTCTATTGAGCATAAAAGAAATTAATAATTTATATTTGTAATCGGATTTTAAATATTTATAATTTTGTATGAGTTGGATCGGTGAAATCCTCTTTCACCTGATATTATCCTAACATTATTATTTACGTGAAATTTTTCTTAATTATATTAAAGATCATATGGAGATATTATGAGTAATATTAACAAAATTAAAGGCAGAATTGGTATCCTTACTGGTGGCGGTGATGTTCCGGGATTAAACCCTGCTATTCGTGGTGTAGCAATGCGTGCAATAAAAGAAGGCTATGAAGTTATTGGTTTAAGACGTGGTTGGGCAGGAATTGCTGAACTAGTTAGAGACGAAAAATATGACAACAGCAATAATTTTATACGGTTAACAGAAGATATTGTTTCTAAAGCTGCAAGAACAGGTGGAACATTTCTTCATTCTTCTAGAACTAAAGCTAGTAAAGTTCCAAAAAATTCAGTTCCAGCACATTTAAAAGATAAATATACAGACGAAGTTAATGATTTAACTCCGGATATTATTGAAAATTTAGGATTTCTAGGAATTGACACTCTAATTCCTATTGGAGGAGATGACACATTAAGTTATGGCGTACATTTACATAAAGCTGGTTTTAAATGTGTAGCTATTCCTAAAACTATGGATAATGATGTTCCCGGAACCGATTATTGTATAGGTTTTAGTACCTGTATCACAAGAACTATTGAATTATCAAACGCTCTTAGAACTTCTGCAGGTTCACATGAAAGAATAATGGTTCTTGAAGCTTTTGGTCGCTATGCCGGTTTTTCTGCTTTAATGCCTGCAATGGCTGGTGCAGCTAATAGATGCGTTATTCCTGAATATAAAGTAGATCCTGAACTTTTAACAGAATTATTAGTTGCAGATAGAGATAAAAATCCAAGTAAATATTCTGTAGTAATTGTTTCTGAAGGTGCTATGTTATCCGGACAAAATGAAATGAGTTTCTCAGATCAAGAAGCTGATATGTTTGGTCATAAAAAACTTGGTGGTATTTCCGATCAAGTTTCAGATAAAATAAAAGAGCTTTCACCAAAATATAACAATGGAAAGAAAATTGAAACAATAGTTCAAAGACTTGGTTACCTCGTTCGTTCAGGTAATCCTGATGCTATTGATTCATTAGTACCAATGGCTTGGGGAAATCTTGCTCTTGATGGTATAATGAAAGGTGAAAGTGGCAAATTAGTTTGTTTGCAAAAAGGTAAATATGGTTACGAAGATCTTGAAGTTGTTACAAGTACAGAAAAATTAGTTGATGTTGATAAATATTATAACACTTCCAGACTACGTCCAAAATATCATAGTTACTCAGGTAAATCTGTATTTGATGTTGGTAATATTTAATTATAAAAATAATTATACATTGATTTCAAAACTCGGAGCATTACTACTCCGAGTTCTTTTTAAAATATAAAAGCCCAACTTTTATAAAAAAGCTGGGCTTTTATTTTAACAATGATGTAATTAATATTTATGTAGCTAATCTAATATTAGCAAATTTTAATAATAAAGTTTTTGTTCCTTTTTCTTCAAAAGCAATTGTTACTTTCTGCATATCACCTGTTCCGGTAATTTTAAGCACTTTACCAATTCCAAACATATCGTGCGTAACCCTGCTCCCAACTCTAAACGATCTTCTTTCCTGATTAAAATCTTCATAATCTTCTTGGTACATTTCATCATAATATGCTTTTCTTCTTCTTCCACCTTTTCTAGCTGCACCTTTATTTAATTCATTGTAAGTACTAGGGTCTAGTTCTTCTATAAATCTAGATTTACTTTGATATGCTACTTCACCAAAACGATATCTTGATCTCGCATAAGAAATGAATACCTTTTCTTCTGCTCTAGTAAGTGCAACATAGAATAATCTTCTCTCTTCAGCATCACTCGCATTTCTATCAAATTTTTGAGCTAAGGGAAAAATATCTTCTTCACAACCTGTTATAAATACTATAGGAAATTCAAGTCCTTTAGAAGCATGAATTGTCATTAATGTTACTGAATTTTCTTCATCGGAAAGTTGGTCTAAACCAGTAATTAACGAAACATCTGCTAAGAAATCATCAATTGTTGCTTTTGGATTACTTTTTGTAAATTCAGCAATACCAGATAATAATTCTTGAACATTATCATAACGACCCAAAGATTCTTGAGTATTCTCTTCTTTGTACATTCTTAGAATACCAAGTTCATCTATAAGTGCCGAAGTTAGTTCAAAAAGTGACAACTCATTTTTAAGACCAATGTATTTATCCAAGAATAACTTAAAATGCTTAACGTTTTTCTGTATTCTTTCTTTTACTTCAATTACTTCAAACACTCTAGACATTGTTGTAAATAAAGAAATATTAAGTTTTCTGGAAAAATCAATCATCTTGCCAATAGAAGTATTACCAATTCCTCTTTGGGGATAATTCATAATTCTTAATAAACTTTCTTCATCATCTTGGTTAGCAAGAACTCTCAAATATCCTACAATATCTTTAATTTCTTTTCTTCTGTAGAATTCAACTCCACCTATAATTTTGTAAGGAATTTTTTCTCTTCTAAGTGCTTCTTCTAAAGCTCTTGATTGGGAATTTATTCTATAAAGAATTGCTATCTCATTAAGAGATTTTTTTCTAGAAGTAATTTCTTTCTTTATTTGTTTTGCAATTTGAAAAGCTTCATCTTTTTCATCTGTACAACGAATTAAAGAAAGCTCTTCACCATCATTATTTTCTGTCCATAAAGTCTTAACAATCTGATCAGAATTATTTTTGATGATAGAATCGGCTGCTTTTAAAATATTTCCTGTTGATCTATAATTTTGCTCTAATCTAAATGTTTTAGCTTTAGAGAAATCCTTTTCGAAATTAAGCATATTTTTAATTTCGGCACCCCTCCAACCATAAATACTTTGGGCATCATCACCAACAACACAAATTTTAATTCTAGATGAAGTTAGCAATTTCAACAATTCATATTGTGCTTTGTTTGTATCTTGGTATTCATCAACTAAAATATATTTAAATTGTCCTCTATATTTTGATAAAATTCTTTGATGATTACTAAACAATTCAATTGGTTTAAGAAGTAAATCATCAAAATCCATTGAATTATTTTCTTTTAGTCGCTTATTATATTCAATATAAATTTGTGCAACTTTTTTCTGAATTAAATCGGTGGCATGATGTTTACTAAACTCTTCAGCAGAAATCATTTGATTTTTTAAATATGAAATTCTACTTTGAATTGAAGAAGCATTCAAGCTGTCAATAGAAATATTTAATGCTTGCAAACAATTATTTACTAGTGATACAGAATCTTCTCTATCGTAAATTGAGAAGTTTGTTTCATAACCTATTTTTGTAGCCTCAGCTCTTAAAATTCTAGCAAAAATTGAGTGAAATGTTCCCATCCAAATTTTATTAGCTTTTTTTCCGACTAATTTTACTATTCTGTCCTTCATTTCTTTAGCGGCTTTATTAGTAAAAGTTAAAGCCAAAATTGCTGTGGGAGCAAGTCCTTGATCTAATAAATAAGCAATTTTATATGTTAAAACTCTTGTTTTACCAGAACCGGCACCGGCAACAATCATGTGTGGAGAGCTATTAAATTCAACAGCTGCCCGTTGTTGTTCATTTAGTTCTTTAAGTATTTTCACGTTTACCTCTTTTTTGCAAGACCGCAAAGTTAAGAAATTATAGTACCAATTTCAAAAATAGTGGATATTTTTGTGAACAAATGTGCCAAAACGAGAAAAAATTTGATAATAATTCCAATTTTTTCAGAAATTTTTATGAATTGGAAATGGACTAAACTAAAAAATAACATCAGAGGTTTTATCACCTCTGATGTTTAAAATTTTAGACTATTTAACTAATAACTTTCCTTTTTTCATTATCATTTTATCATCAAAATAAACAGTAGGTTTAAGAATTACACCATCTACATGAATTGGCACATTGATTTTTCCACCCATTGATTTATTATCTCCGAGTGCAATGTGAACTGTTCCTAGTTTTTTCTCATCTTCTAGGAGCATGCCACTTAATTTAACTGAATCATTTGTTCCAATTCCTATTTCAGCAATATTTCTACCTTTTTTACCGAAAGGTTTTAACATTTTAATAAGTTGTTTTGCTTCTTTTCCACCTGTTATTTTGGTAGCTAAACCTTTTTCAACTTTAATTTTTACAGGAGTCTTTAACATTCCAATAACAGCAAAAGAACCATCAGCAACAAAAACACCTTCGGTTTTTCCTTCAACAGGAGCTGCAAAAGCTTCACCGGTAGGTAAATTGCCGCTTTCCCCTTTCTTGTGAAATAATCCTTTACTAGGAATTGTTTTTCTTCCTTCAATACTCATTGTTATATCTGTTCCATTTGGAGAAGTAACTCTTATTTTCTTCGTTTTATCCATCATTTTAGTAAGCTTAAGAGTTAATGAAGCAATTTTTTTATAATCTGCATTCAATCCACGAATCATTACTTCTTTTGTAATTCCTGGGAATGTAGCTATTCTTTTTCCCATTGCAGAAGCATTTCTTCTTGCATCGGTGTGAGTTAGAGATTTTGTAGTTGGACATAAGATAACATCTGCAAATTTCATTGCTTCTGCTACAAATTTGGGTGGTTCTTCCCCATTATATTCTCTGGATTTCATTTCCAACAAAAAGGCTTCATGTCCTAATGCTTGTGCATTCTTATAAAGTGACTGACCAATTTCTCTTTTGTTTTCATCAGTAACAACCAATATTTTTTCTTTTGGTTTTGCTCCCATACAATCTTTAATTGCAATCCGTGATGCTTTATCGAGTTTTGTTAATGGCATATCTTCTCCAATTACTTATTGTTTTATATTAAACATTCTTATATACTTATTTCTTCTTATATAAACGAACTAATCTGTTTTTATTCATTTGCTTTATGAACAATTCTATTCTTTCTTTTGCAGGTTCTATCTTATCCTTAAAGTGCTCTGATGATATTTCGGTTATTTTTCCAACTGTTTTCTTGCCGTCAATTTTTAACCAAATAAAACTTCCTATTTCATCAAGATCAATTTTATATGGTTTACTACTTCTTTTCTTAAAAAAAGTTTTTTCAATAAAACCTAATTTCTCTTTCTTGAAATGAACAACAACTAAGTCATTTTCCATTTCATATTCACAATTTCTAAATACAATTACATCTTCAAAATTTTCCATAATTATTTTGCACTTCCTGTTTCCAACCCGTGACCATGTTCTCCCAATTCATTTTTTCTGAGAAGATAAGCGAATATAAAACCAACTATTCCAAGAATTGAAAGTATCCACATTCCCATTGCGTACCCACCAGGATTTTCTGCTGAAGCTTGGGAAATATCATTTGACCAACCTAATAAATAATTAAATGCAAAAACACCTATTTGTTGTATAAGTGTCATAATTGAATATGCTGTTCCAAGTCTTTTTTGTTCAACAAGATAAGCAACTGATGGCCACATAATTGCAGGTATTAACGAAAATGCAATACCAAGCATAAAAATTGGTATATAAAGTGTAATGTGTGAATATACTAACATTAGAAATACCGGTAAAATCAAAACTGATCCGATCATCATCATAGTAGCACGTTTACCAATTTTATCAGCAAGTAAACCAAATAGAGGTGTTGCAATCATTGAAGCAAAAATTAAAACACTATTTAACTGACCCGCAAACTCTCTTGAAGCACCATGAGCTTCTTGATAAAACTTAATTGCAAAAGTTCTAAACGGAAACACTGCTGAATAAAATGTAACACAAAGTATAACTACATACCAAAATGACTTACCAAACTTAAAAAGATCGGCAAAAACAAATTTATCGGTTTCACCAGCATCACCAAGAGAATAATTTCTATCTGCATAACCTTCCATAAGCCAATAAATGATTCCACCAATAATACAAGTTAATCCTACAAAAAAGGCTACCATTAAAGGTTCGTTCCAAGTCCCAAAGTAATCTTTAGCCCAAGTAGGTGACCAATCGGCAGCAAAAGAACCAAGGCGTGCAATTGTTAAATTAATTCCGAAAGCAAAACCAAGCTCTTTACCTTTGAACCATTTTGCAAGAGCTGTTGTAACAGCAACAATTAAAGGTTCAGCACCAATACCAAGTAAAAATCTACTACCAAGCATAATGTAAAGCTCACTAATACCTAAAGAAGCACTAAGTCCATGACTTACAGCCATCAACAAAGCGGCTACAGAGCAAATTGCAGAAAAGATAAAAATAGAAATTTTAACACCAAGACGATCAATAATAGGACCGCTTATTATAAGAATAATTACTGCGGCAACACTATAATAACTGTAGAGAGAACCAATGTTCATATCAGAAAAACCTAGTTCTGATTTAAGCATATCTGCAATGGGAGCAATACTATCATAAATATAATAGTTACCAAACATTGCAAAACTTATAAATAATAAAACTGTCCATCTATAAATAGGACTTGGTTGCGGCTTCATAAGATTATCTGTCATATTAATTCCGAATTTATTTTATGATTTTTTATTTACTGCTACACTAAATAAAATTACTGCTAAACCTAAAAATAAAGTAAGTGAAACAATATCTCCACCAATTCCCATACTTTCACCAAGACCTATATTAAGTTTGTCAGCAATAGAAATTTCTGTACCCTCAGGTAATACTTCCCAAATCCAGCCTTTTAAAGCTGCTATTAAAATTCCGGTTAACGCTCCACCGGCAATTAGTCCTGAACTTAAAAGCGCTCCGGGACCAATATCAGATTCTTCTTCCTTAGTTTTTTTCACTTTATCAACAATTGCTTTAACTAATCCTCCAATAAAAATGGGACTTGTAACTGATAATGGTAAATATGCTCCAACTGCAAAAGGCAATGATCTAACTCCACTTAATTCCATTACTGCGGCAATTCCCATTCCAATTAAAACTAATCCCCAAGGAAGATTTTGACTTAACAATCCTTTAATAACTGTTGCCATTAAAGTTGCCTGCGGTGCCGGAAGTTGGTCTGAGCCAATTACTAAAATATCGTTCAACATAATAATTGTAAAACCAATTACTATCACAGATGCTAAAACTCCAATAAGTAATCCAATTTGTTGACGAATTGGTGTTGCTCCAACAATATATCCGGTTTTTAGATCTTGTGAAGTTGCACCTGCATTGGCTGATGCAATACATACAATTGAACCAACAACTAAAACTATTGGTTGGTAAACATCTCCTGTCCAACCAACGGCTACAAAAATTAAAGCAGTCGCCATTAAGGTAGCTATTGTCATTCCGGAAATTGGATTTGAAGATGATCCGATTAATCCTACAATTCTTGATGAAACAGTTACAAAGAAAAATCCAAAAACTACTACCATTATTGAAGATAAAAGATTTGTAGGAATTGAAGGAATTACAACCATAAGAATTACTAATATTACACTTCCCAGTAAAACAAATATTAAAGGAATGTCTTTCTCCGTTCTATTTTTTTCTACCGTATTATTAGATTTATTATCTCTAAAATCCTTAAAAGAATCTTTAAAAGCATTTATAATAGTCGGGAATGATCTAACAAGTGTTACAATTCCGCCAAAAGTTACAGAACCTGCTCCAATATATCTTATATAATTACTCCAAATTTCATTTGGTCCCATTTCGGAAACCAGTTTTGTAGCTGGAGCAAAAACTGTTGTAAGATTATCGCCAATTAGAGTAATTAGCGGAATTAAAACCAGCCAAGAAAGAACACCACCGGCAACCATAATACCGGCGATTTTGGGCCCAATAATATAACCAACTCCAAGAAGTTCAGGAGTAATTTCCCCCATAACTGTAGCATTTGGCAAAGATGAATTTCTGCCAAAAACATATCTTGGAACATCTTTCCATAATCCGAAAAGCGACATTAATGTTTTATACAAAAATGCTAAACCCAAACCGTAAAATACTTTTTGAGCTAACTTTCCACCTTTCTCTCCGGCAACTAAAACATCAGCACATGCAGTTCCTTCCGGGAAAGGAAGTTTGCCATGTTCTTTAACAATAATTGTTCTTCTTAGAGGAATCATAAACAAAACGCCTAAAACACCCCCAATTAAAGCTAAAACAAAAATTTGAAAATATTGAAAATAGTCACTTCCACCAGGTAAAAATAAAAGTGCAGGAATAGTAAATACAACACCCGCAGCAACTGATTCTCCGGCAGAGCCAATAGTTTGTACCATATTATTTTCAAGAATAGTAGCTTTACCAAATTTTTTAATTACAGAGATTGATAAAACAGAAATTGGAATTGAAGCACTTACTGTAAGTCCAACTTTTAAGCCCAGATAAACAGTAGCAGCACCAAAAATAATTCCGAATAAGGCACCTAAAATTATGGCTTTTGGGGTAAACTCAGGTATAAAATCTTTTGCAGAAATGTACGGTTTGAATGAGGAATCTTTGTTAATATCCATAAATATCCCGTTTTTTAAAAACTAGAATATGAATATAAAATAAATTTGTGATATAATGAAAAATATAAATAAGAAAAGCTTATTTATGAGAGATATGTATTTACTATTTTTTATGAATATTACAATTATCTCTTTAAAAGGAAAAAGCGAAAAGAAGCAGAAGATTACTGACTGTTTTTTCAAGAGAAGCAATAAGAAATGTATTTTTTCATTTACAAAGTCATCAAAAAATTATTTAAATAAATCTGAATGAGAACCTGTTCTTTCTAAAATTAATGAGTTTCCAGTAATTCTATAAATAAGTAACCAATCTGGTTCAATGTGGCAATCTCTGTGCTCCTTCCAATTCCCAGCCAATTGATGATCTTTATACTTTGGAGATAGTGATTTGTTACTTAAAAGAATTTCAATACAAATTCCAGTTTTGATAAATCTTTACCTTGTTTAGCAACCCGTTTGAAATCTTTCTTAAACTGAGTAGTATAAATTAAATTCAATTACTAAGTTCCTTGAAAAGATCTTTTGTATCAGAAACAGAATGAAGTTCTTCACCATTTTTTGATTTTATTAAAGTTTCTTCAGTTAATTCATTAGGAATTTTAATTTCAAAAGGAATTCCTTTATTTAAAGAAACTTGAGTAAGAAAAAGTGAAATTGCTTCGGACATAGAAATATTTAATTTGCTAAATATTTTTTGCGCTTTTTTCTTAACACTAGGATCAATTCTAGCTTGTATAGTTGCAGATTTATTCATTTTATAAAACCTTTGTTATGTAATGACAAATACAATACAATTATAAAACAAATTAAATTATAAGTCAATATAAAAATACTGCTAACTTCATAAATAGAGAGAGAATTATAAAGCATGTAAAAAGAATTGTAAAACGTAGAAACGTGGAAGGAAAAAACGCAAAAAACAAAGCATAAAGGAACAAATTCTGACTATTTTCTGACCACTCCTTTCAAAAAAAAGGAGATTTTTTGAGTAACTCAGCCTTTCCAGGCTGAGAGATTTAAGAACTGCTAAAAATACTTCATTCTGCATTTGACTTCTTGTCGCTTGGTCAAGCCTAAAATTCTTATAAAGTTATCAATATTCTATTTTGGACAAATGTGTGAAAACTATAAATAAGAAGTACTTTTTTGAAAGGTATTTTGAAAGGTATGTTTTACTATTTTAAATAATTACAATTATCTCTTTAAACGGGAAAAGCCAAAACTAAAATTTAGTTTTGGCTTTGTGGGCCCGGAGAGATTTGAACTCCCGACCCTCTGATTATGAGTCAGATGCTCTAACCAACTGAGCTACAGGCCCTAAAAAAATACGAACTCAAAAATAATACTTTGATTTATTGAATGCAAATAGATTTATTAAATTTTAGAATAAATATTTCCACTTAATTTAGATTATTATAATAGATTAATCATCTTAATAAATTTATTTAAGCAATAATAAAACCTAATAACTCCAGTTTTTCTTTCAATTCGTTACTTATTCCATCTGAGATAATTTTGTAAAAACTAAATTCTCTTCTAACTCTATATTCATTTCTTAATTTTTCAAAACTTGATACAGAATTTCTAAACATTTTATCATCATCCCAAATATTATATGAATTTAAAATTGAGTTAAATAATACTTTTCTGTCATCAATTTTAGTATCAAATTTTATTTCCCTCAGATTTAATGGCTCCGGAAGATTTTGAGGATACCAATTTTGATTTAATCCAAAATTGAAAAATTTATTTATATTTTTCACACAAGCTACAGTTCCATTTGCTTTACCTTCAATAGAATATCCGGCAATATGTGGAGTTGCAATATCGACTAAATTTAATAATTCAATATCAATATTCGGTTCATTCTCCCAAACATCAAGAACTACATTTCTTAATAGTTTATTTTTAATTGCTCGTTTAAGAGCAGAGGTTTTTATTACTTCTCCTCTTGAAGAGTTAATTATAATTGGCTTCTTTTTAAGCTCATTAAAAAACTTTTCATCAGCTATGTGAAATGTTTTATCACTTCCGGAATAATTTAACGGTACATGAAAAGAAATTATATCGGCATTATTTTTAATATCTTCAATAGAACAAAACTCTTTATCCCCTTCTATTCTCGCTCTCGGTGGATCGTTTTGTAGCACTTTTAAGCCTAAGGATTTTGCAGCTTTCACAACCTTCTTCCCAACATTTCCAACACCAATAACTCCAAGAGTCATTTGCTCCAGATTAAGATCATTTTTTTCAGCAATAGCAACTATTGCCGAAATTACATATTGCATAACCGCAGAAGAATTACAGCCTGGAGCATTACTCCATTTTATACCATTTTCTAAACAATAATTAGTATCAATATGATCAAAACCAATTGTTGCAGTTGTAATTATTTTTACACTAGTATTGTGTAGTAATTTTCTATTACAATTTGTTCTTGTACGAACAATTAATGCATCTGAATTAATAATTTTTTCTCTATTGATTTCGCGTCCGGAATAATATTCAATATTTGCAAATGGTTCTAATACCCCCTTTAGAAACGGAATATTTTCATCTGCCACAATCTTAATTATTTTATCCATATAACTATTCTCTTCCATTATCAAAAAATTCGTATTTCATAGATGTCTTTTATTATTTTTTATTATCTATTAAAATATTTTATATTTTTTTAGTCATTACGAAACGTTTTTTTTTTGCTAAAGAAATCTTTTTTATGTTTGTTTTTCTATAAAAATATAGCTTTGCGAACTTGCTTTGATAAAGAAAAAAGCAAAAGCATAAAGACACATACCCCGGCGACTTCGTTGCCACCCCTTTCAAAAGGGGAGTTTTTAAAGTAACTCAGCCTTTCCAGGCTGAGAGAAACAAATAAAAAACAAAAAGAAAACACAGACTGGAAAGTCTGTGCTACAAAAAATAGCTTAACCTTTCTAGGCTGAGGTGAAACAAAATAATAAACAAAAAACAAGTATTGTCGAGTGCTATATGACACCAAGTCAACTGAAATTTATGGAGTTATCGAATGTTATAATAATCCCCTAATTAGTCATCTTTTTTTGGAAGAAATTTTGTCTCATCTGTATCATCATATTGCAACCTCAACTTTTCCAATTCTTTTTTTAATTTTATAATTATTTTTTTGTTTTCAGAATTATTATAAATATTATTTAATTCATGCGGATCATTTTTCAAATCATATAATTCCCATTCGTCAACATCATAATAGAAGTGAATTAGTTTATATCTTTGTGTTCTAATTCCGTAATGTCGTCTTACGTTATGTTCTGCTGGATATTCGAAGTAATGGTAATAAACTGAAGTACGCCAATCACTTGGATTACTACCTTCAATAATTTTCTTTAATGATTTTCCTTGCATGTCATTTGGAATTTTCACACTTGCATAATCCAAGAATGTAGGTGCGTAATCAATATTTACAACCATATTTTCTGAATTTACAACTCCCTTTTTTCCATTTGGAGCTTTAATTATTAGTGGAGTTTTTTGCGATTCTTCGTACATAAATCTCTTATCGAACCAACCATGTTCACCGAGATAAAATCCTTGGTCTGATGTATAAACAATAACTGTATTTTCATCTAAATTATTTGCTTCAACATAATCTAAAACTCTTCCAATGTTTTCATCAACAGAAGCAACACAACGTAAATAATCTTTTATATATCTTTGATATTTCCATTCAGCAAGTTCTTTGCCTTTGAGATTACTGTTTTTAAATTTTTCATTCTTTTCTTTATATGCTTTCTCCCAATCAGCTCGCTGTTTAGGTGTCATTCTTTTGAACATACCTTCCAACCAGTTATCTAACTTTTCGTTAGCAAATTTTGCTTTTTCTTCTTCAGTTAAATTAACTTTCAAATCATAAGAAAGATACATATCATCATCAATTTCCATTTCTTGTTCTTTTGCCGAACTTGTACGTGTAGCATAGTCATCATAAAAAGTTTCAGGGATTGGAATTTTTTCATCATCATATTTGTTTAAATACTTTGGAGCAGGTTGCCAATTTCTGTGTGGTGCTTTATGATGCAGCAACAAACAAAATGGTTTCTTTTTGTCTCTCTCCTCTAACCAATTAATTGCAAAATCAGTTATTAAATCCGTTGCATAACCTTCTATTCTTTTTCGTTCACCCATTTCGATAAAATCCGGATTGTAATACTGTCCTTGTCCAGGTAAGATATTCCAGTAATCAAAACCTGTAGGCTTACTTTTAAGATGCCATTTACCAACTATAGATGTTAAATAACCGTTCTCTCTTAAAAGTTTTATAAATGTTTGCTGAGATCCATCAAATGAAGTAGAATTATCTATCATACCATTCAAATGGTTATATTTTCCTGTAAGCATACAAGCTCTACTTGGACCGCAAATAGAATTGGTTACAAAACTTTGTTCAAATAAAACACCTTCTTTAGCAAGTCTATCTATATTAGGAGTTTTATTTATTTTACTACCATAACTACTTATGGATTGATAAGCGTGATCATCTGTCATAATAAAAATAAAGTTGTACCTTTTATCTTTTGCAAATGAATCCATTAAGTAAGGTGATAATGCTATGCCGGCTGTTACAATCGAAACATCTTTAATAAATTTTCTTCTTTTCATATTATTACCTATTTAGTTATAACACCAATTTCAGAAGCAGAAATAGAATTACTACAATTGATTTCTTTTAATGAAACTAATTTAATAAAAGTTGTAGTAATTTCATTTTCAAATCTGACAAATTGTTTGATAGGGTTATTTTTTATGTTGTTAAAACTTCCTTTTTTTATCAATTTCCAATCTTTTCCGTTCGAGCTGGCAAAGAATTCATAGTCTTTAATCGTTCCTTCAAAACTATCTTTTCTTGGAGTGTAAGTAAAACCTTTTAGTAATAATTTTTCACCAAGATTTATTGAGATAAATTTTTCCGAATCATTAGAAATCCAGAAAGTTTTTTCATTATCATCAATAATGTTTATTGCTTTTTCTTTATTACTTTCAGGAACATTATGGATTTTCCACTTATCTTTTGAAATATCAAATTGCTTAACAATAATTTCGCTTTGCAAGTTATCGTTAAATAAACTTGCCTTTATTTTTCCATATTGTTTGAATGGAAATTTTTGCGTATAAGTTTTAGAGTTTTCGTTTGGTTCAGTTCCGTCTGTAGTAAATTTTATTTCACCATCAGTTTTTGCAAGTATCTCTACAAACCCATTTTTGCTACGATGAATGGTTGGAGGATCTAAAGTTCTCTTTTCGTAATAGAGTGCAAAATTATTAATAGTAGGAGAATGTCTCGAAGATAGAATTGTTAATTTTAATTTTCGTGAAGAGACAATCGGAAGTCTACAAATTTCCTTATAACCAATTGTAGTTCCTTCTACAATAGTTTTCCATTCATTATTTATTTCCGCTTCTATTTTAAACTTAGCAACCCTTTGTGAATAATCTTGAATTTGTTCTTGCAAAACAATTACATTAAAATTTTTCTTTTCCGGTAATAATATTTCAATATAGGGATTCTTGTCTTCTTCTTTAGGAATCCAACATTTATCTAAATTATTATCAAGAATATTCTGAGGTTTATATTTTTCTGATTTAAAAGTTGATGCTTTAACTTTGGAATTTGTTGAAAGATTTTCTTCAAATGTTTCTTTTAATTTTTCACCAACTTCATTTAAAACTTTAACATCTCTTTGGGATAAAAGTCCATCTCTGTTTGGCGGAATGTTCAAAAGGAAAACGGTGTTACCACCAACCGAACGAAACCAAATATCAAGTATTTCATTTGTTGTTTTTACATATTGTTTTTCATCTCGCCAAAACCAACCGTGCCTTATTGAAGTATTTGTCTCTGCTGGATACCAATGTAAAAAGCCACCTTTATTTAGAACACTTTTTACTTTATTTAACGAACCTAAATCTTCTTCCGTCATATCGTTCCAAGTCCAATCTTCTTCTTTTCCTTCAACCGGAATTACAGACCACTCGGACTTTCTTGTTTTACCAGCTTCATTGCCACACCAGCGAACATCGGGACCTTTCCCAAAAATTACAGCTTCGGGAGCAAGTTCTCTAATTAATTTAAACCAATCATGATAAGCATATTGTTGATTTCCTTTTCGTTTAGGGTGTGCTCCATCAAACCAAACTTCATCTATTTCACCATATTCTGTTAAAAGTTCAAAAAGTTGATTTAGAAAATATTCATTATAATCATCAACACGAAACTGAAAAGTTTTCTTATTCTCGAAAGGTCTTTCTTTAATTTTTCTTGGAATTGTTCTTAGAGAATATTCACTTTTATTACCGTACAATCCACTTGGCGATTCAATTTGATATAAATCTGCTGGAGATAAATAAACACCAAGTTTTAGTCCAAATTTTTTGCAGGATTTGGCAAGTTCTTTTAATACATCTCCATTTCCATTTTTCCAATCTGAAGACTTTACTGAATGATTTGTATAACGAGTCTGCCATAAACAAAATCCATCATGATGTTTAGCAGTAAAAACAACCATTTTCATTCCGGCAGATTTTATTGTTTGGCACCACTGATCAGTATCAAGATTTTTAGGATTAAATATCTTAGGGTCTTCAAAACCTGTTCCCCATTCTCTACCTGTAAAAGTATTTACACCAAAATGGATAAAAGCTGTAAACTCATTTTTTTGCCAGTTATATTGTCGTTCATGCGGAACTAAAGAAATTGTTTTATTAATAATTTCATGTTCTGTAAAATTATTCTGCATAATCAAATTGCTCTGTACTGATAATAATATTATTACGATATAAAAAATTTTTCTTTTCATCTTAATTAAGCTCTATATTTAAGAATTGATATTTTTCTGTATTTGTTGTTATTACTCTCTTTTTTTTCTCTCCATTATAATTAACTATAATTTCGTAAGATTTTTGAGGCGGCAATTCAAAAGTTAAAAAATCATTGTAATCATGGCTTTCATCTTTAGTATCTCCACTCAATATTATTTCACCATTTTGAAGTAATTCAGCTAAAGCCTTAACTCTTATATTCTTCTTAAAAACTCTAACACCAAGATAAACTTTTCCATTTTCTTGAATGTTTTTATTATATCTATTCGTAATAATATCTGCATAAATATAATTTACGGTAGAATCAAACAAAGCAGGAAAAGTTACATCGGTCTTTTTATAAGATACGGCATAAATAGAATTCTGCCAATTTAAATCATCGGCTAAAGCAGCTTTTTCTGTAAACCAAGTTTTATTTAGTTCACTAATTTCAGCAGCCCCAATATAATGCCAGCCTTTATCCCAAATTTCAACCCACGAATGATTACCCGATTTATCTTTCCATAAAGGAATTCCAACAAATCTTGCAGGAATCCCAACAGACCTACAAACATCTACAAATAATATAGATAAACCGGTGCAAGAAGCAAGTCCGGCATCAATCGTCTCATACGGACTTTGATCTGCTTTGGGGCGTTTTGTAGAATATTTTACTTTTAGAATATCCCAAATTGTTTTATTTAAAATTAACGCAGCTTCGGAAGGAGTTTTTACATTTTTTATATACTTAAAAAATCTATTATAAAAATCTTTTCTCCAGTTATCTCTTCTTTCATGAATATTTGAGTAAGGAAGAATGTAATTAAAAAATATCTCGTTGGAAATCTCATTTTTCCATTTTACATTATCTAATGCTTTATAAGCATAATCTAAATTTTCTAAAATAAATTTAGATGATAGTGCCTTTAAATCTCTATCGGGCATATTTTGTAACAAAAATGCTAATCCATCTTTTTGATTTTCATTACAATTCTCTATTGCAATTTTAATTTCTGATTCATTTTCACCGGATTTTACTAAATATTTTTCATAAGTATTTGAACAGTTCAACAAAAAAAATGTAATAATTGTGAATGAAGAAATTGAAGTCAGCCTTTTAATAATTGTTTTCATTTAAATTACCTTACTATTCTCTTATATTAATAAAACGAATTTATTTCATTTTTAAGATGAAATAACTATTTTGCTTACACGTGTAAGTTAAATTATATAATAATTTTTTAAAAATATATTTTTTTATAAAAATAGTGGTTACAATAATGAAATTATTTAAGTTTTTTATCCTTTTCAGTTGCTTCAACCTTTCTCTTATAACTGTAACAGCCCAAGACAATGCTTTAGAAAATACAAGTATTATCTCAATAAATAAAGAAGATGGACACACAACATTGATTCCATATTCTACTCAAAATGAAGCGTTGGCTAACAACAGATATAAAACAAAATACTTAAAATTATTAAACGGAAATTGGAAATTTAAATGGAGTAAAAATTATAAAGAAAGACCAAAAGATTTTTACAAAAATGAGTTTAATGATAAGAGCTGGAAAGTAATTCCTGTTCCCTCAAACTGGCAGCTACATGGTTACGAAATTCCGGTTTACTTAAATGTAACTTATCCATTTCCGGCAAATCCCCCGTTAGTTCCAAAAGATGAAAATAGTGTTGGATCTTATAAATACACTTTCACAACTCCTGTGGATTGGAACGAAAGAGAAGTTTTTATTCACTTTGAAGGAGTAAGTTCTGCTTTTTATTTATGGATAAATGGGAAAAAAGTCGGTTATAGCGAAGGCTCTAGAACTCCGGCAGAATTTAACATAACTAAATATCTCAAGAAAGGAAAAAATATTCTTGCAGCAGAAGTTTACAAATGGTGCGATGGTTCTTATTTAGAAGATCAAGATTTTTGGAGATTAAGCGGAATTTTTCGTGATGTATATCTCTTTTCTGTTCCCAAAGTACATATTAGAGATTTTAGAGTTGTAACTGATTTAGATACTGAATACAAAGATGCAGATTTAGAAGTTACAACTTGGACTACTAATTATGATACAACTTATCATAAAGATTATAGAATTGAAATTTCGTTATTTGATTTTAAAAACAAAATTGTACAAAATGATATTTTAGATAAAAAAACAATAAGACTATTACGACCAAATGATGAATCTGTAATCTACTTTAAATCTAAAATTAAAAATCCGCTAAAGTGGTCAGCAGAAAAACCAATTCTTTACACACTAGTTTTAACTTTAAAAGATAACACTAATAAGACATTAGAAATTCTTTCTCATAAAATCGGATTTAGAGAAGTTTCAGCTAAAAATGGTCAACTTCTTGTAAACGGTAAGCCAATTTTATTAAAAGGTGTAAACAGACACGAACACGATTCAAACACCGGACATTATGTTACGGAAGAATCAATGATTAAAGATATAAAGTTAATGAAACAAAACAACATAAATTCAGTTCGTACTTGTCATTATCCTAATGTACCAAGATGGTATGAATTATGCGATGAATACGGGCTATATGTTATTGATGAAGCAAATATTGAATCACACGGAATGGGTTACAATACATTAAATACACTCGCAAATATTCCTGCTTGGAAAGAATCTCATGTAGATAGAGTTAGAAGAATGTATGAAAGAGATAAAAATCATCCATCAATAATAATATGGTCATTAGGAAATGAAGCAGGAGATGGAACTAATTTTGAAGCTGCAAGCGAATGGTTAAAGAAAAATGATAAGCAAAGATTTGTACATTATGAACAAGCACATTCTCGCTCACATGTAGATATAGTTTCTCACATGTATTGGCATCCCAAAAGTTTAGAACATTATGCAAAAAGTAATAATGACCGCCCATTTATATTATGTGAATATGCACATGCGATGGGAAATTCCGTTGGTAACTTACAAGATTATTGGGATGTAATTGAAAAATATGATGTTCTACAAGGTGGATTTATTTGGGATTGGGTTGACCAAGGTTTAATAAAGAAAGATAAAGACGGTAAAGAATTCTTCGCTTTTGGTGGTAATTTTGGAGAAAAACTACATGACGGTAATTTTTGCATGAACGGGCTTGTAAGACCTAATAGAGAAAGTACCGCAAAATTAGCCGAAGTTAAAAAAGTCTATCAAAACATTGATTTTGAAATAAATGATTTCAGACACAACTTAATATCTATAAAGAATAAATTCTTTTTTACAAATTTAGACAAATTCAATTTCACTTGGGAAATTTTAGAAAACGGTAAAGTAATACAAGAAGGTAGTTTACCAAAACTTTTTATTGAACCGCAAGAATTTCAAGTGGTAAAGGTACCATTTTCTAAAACTGATTTTAAACCGGGGAAAGAATATTTTTTGAATCTCTATGCTAAACTACAACATAATAAATCTTGGGCTTATAAAAATCATATAATAGCAAGAGAACAACTTAAATTTCCATTTAACCATATTGTTAAAAGAAGCATTAAAGAAAATCTTGAAAAGTTAAGTCTAACAAAATCAGAAAAAAGTATACTTATCAAAAACAAAAATTTTGAATTAGTTTTGAATACTCAAAATGGATTAATTTCAGACTATAATTTTAATGGTAAAAAGTATTTCAAAGACTTCCCTACTTTAGATTTTTGGCGTGCACCAACTGATAATGATTTTGGTAATGGGATGCAATCGCGTTGCGCTGTTTGGAAAGATGCCGACAAAAACATCACAGTTAATTCAATCAATATTAATGAATCCGATGATTCGGAAATAAAAATAACATGCAACTTAACTCTAAATAATGTAAACTCTAAAGCTATTATACAATACAATATTTTGGGAAATGGAATTGTAAAAATTCATAATAAATTTATACCAACTAATAAAGAAAAGTTACCAGAACTTCCCCGCTTTGGAATGAAAATGAATCTCCATAAAGATTTTAATAATATCTCATACTACGGAAGAGGTCCTTTAGAAAATTATTGGGATAGAAAAACTGCCTCTTTTATTGGATTGTATAATTCCACCGTTGATAACCTTGCTGAATTTTATGAAACTCCACAAGAAAACAGTAATAGAACCGATACACGTTGGGTAGTTTTTAAGAATAATAAAAACGAAGGAATAATGTTTCAAGGTTATCCAACAATCGATTTTTCAGCAAAATATTATACCAATGATGATTTAACTCTTACCAAGCGAGGGGAAAAACATACATATCAAATTCCGAAAAATAATTTCATATCAGTAAATATAGATTACAAGCAAATGGGTGTTGGAGGTGATGATTCTTGGGGTGCAAAAACTCATGCCAAATACACACTTTTTCCGAAAGAATATGAATATAACTTTTCAATTATTCCATTTGTAAATTACAATGAACTAACCAAATACTTTACAGATGAAATGAAATTACATAAAGCATATGGTAAAAATATTGAGATAAAAACACCTTACTCTAAAAAATATTTCAGTTCAAAAAATACAGTTATCGATGGACAATATGGAACTAAATCATTTACTGACAAATCTTGGCAAGGTTACGAAGGAAATGATTTTGATGCTATTATTGATTTAAAAGAATATACCAATGTAACTTCAATCTCTGCCGGATTTTTACAGTCAATCGGTTCTTGGATATTTTTACCAAGTTATGTGGAATATTCTTTTTCAAAAGATGGTGAAGATTTTACTAAACCAATTAAAGTTGAGAACAAAATCGCTCAAGATTATCCGGTTGATATAATAAATAGATTTGAATACAAACCAAACATAAAGGAAATAAGATATGTAAGAGTATTCGCTAAAAATTTAGAAGCTTGTCCCACTTGGCATTCTGGTGCCGGAGGCAAAGCTTGGATTTTTATTGATGAAATAGTAATTAAATAAAATTTATAATAAAAAAGAATATAAGTATAACTTTTAATTATTCCGTTTTAAAATTACAATGAACGAACCAAATATTTTATAATAGAGGACAAATAAATGCAAAGAACAATTTTATTTTTACTTTTAGCTTTATCGCTTACTTTTTGTACACATAAGGGAAATAAAGAAATTACAATTATTCCTCAACCTCAAGAAATACAAATTTCTAATGGTAACCTTACAATTTCAAGCTCAACTAAAATTTATTATGATTCTGAATTTAAAAATATTGATAAAGTAATTTCTTATCTAAATAATTTTATTGAAAGAAGCAACGGAACTCAATTTGAAACTTCCAAAGAAAAACCAAGTTCAAATTTTATTTTTTTCCAATATGACAAAGACATTAGTAATGATGAAGGTTATAAATTTGTATCTGATAAAAATGGAATAACAATTTCTGCTTCAAAAGAAAAAGGTTTGTTCTACGGAGTTCAAACATTACTTCAACTTTTACCTGTAAAAGTTTATTCCGAAAAGAAATTAGATTTTCAGCTTTCACTTCCTCTTGTAAAAATTGAAGATGAGCCAAGATTCAAATGGAGAGGTGTTCATTTAGATGTTGGAAGACACTTTTATGACATCAAACATATTAAAGAATATATTGATTATTTAGCAATGCACAAAATTAGTCAATTTCATTGGCATCTTACTGAAGATCAAGGTTGGAGAATTGAAATAAAAAAATATCCTAAACTTACTACCATAGGATCGCAAAGAGAAGAAACAATGGCTAACAAGACTCCTCATGGTGGTTTTTACACTCAAGAAGAAGTAAAAGAAATTGTTAAGTATGCTACTGATAGATTTATAACTGTTATTCCGGAAATCGAAATGCCCGGCCATTCACTTGCTGCGTTAACAGCCTATCCCGAATTATCTTGTACAGGTGGACCATTTGAAGTAGGAACTGTTTGGGGAGTTTTTGATGATGTGTATTGTGCAGGCAATGAAAAAACTTTTAATTTCCTTGAAGACGTATTGGATGAAGTAGTTGAATTATTTCCAAGTAAATATATTCATATTGGTGGAGACGAGTGTCCTAAAGTTCGTTGGGAAAAATGTAAAAAATGTCAAGCACGAATAAAAAAAGAAAATTTAAAGAATGAGCATGAGTTACAAAGCTATTTTATACAAAGGATGGAAAAATATCTTTTAACTAAAGGTAGAAGCATAATAGGTTGGGATGAAATACTTGAAGGTGGACTTGCACCTCAAGCAACAGTTATGTCGTGGCGTGGTGAAAAAGGTGGAATTGAAGCAGCCAAGCAACATCATAATGTTATAATGACACCTGGTACTCATTGTTACTTCGATCATTATCAAGGAGATCCGGCTAATGAGCCACATGCTTTTGGAGGTAAATTAACCTTAACAAAGGTTTATTCCTACGAACCATTACCTGAAGAATTGACAAAAGATGAACAAAAATATATTCTTGGAGCACAAGCAAATCTTTGGACAGAAAGACTACCAACTTTTAAAGATGCTGAATATATGCTTCTTCCCCGTCTTGATGCAATCTCTGAAGTTTTATGGACCCAAAAAGAAAATAAAAACTTTGAAAAATTTACTAAAAAGTTGTACTCACAGTTGGAAAGATACAATTTAATGGATGTTAATTATTCAACAAGTTCTTACAACGTTAATATAGGAAGTGAATTTAATGATTCAACAAAAACATTAGTAATCACAATGAAGACTGAGCTTCCTGGATTTGAGATTCATTATACATTAGATGGTTCGGAACCTACATTAAAATCACCTAAATATGTTAAACCAATTACAATAGAAAAATCTTTAACTGTTAGAGCAGCTTCTTTTAAAGACAACAAACTATTTAGTAAAGTAACAAAAAAAGAAATAAAACTACACAAAGCATATGGTAAAAATATTGAGTTCAAAACTCCTTACTCAAAGAGATATTTCAGCTCAATATATACAGTTATAGATGGACAATATGGAACTAAATCATATGGAGACCCATCATGGCAAGGATACGAAGGAAATGATTTTGATGCTATTATTGATTTACAAGAAAATACTAATGTAGATTCAATTTCAGTTGGGTTTTTACAGTCAATTGGTTCTTGGATATTTCTACCAAGTTATGTGGAATATTCTTTTTCAAAAGACGGAAAAAACTTCACTAACCCAATTAGAGTTGAGAACAAAATCGTTCAAGACTACCCTGCGGATATAATAAATAGATTTGAATATAAACCAAACATAAATGAAACAAGATATGTAAGAATATTCGCTAAAAATTTAGAAATTTGTCCCGCATGGCATTATGCTGCTGGCGGAAAAGCTTGGATATTTGTTGATGAAATAATAGTAAAGTAAAAATTGGATTTATAATAGGAACTAAAAATGAAAAAGATTTTAATAATTACAATATTTAGTATTTCAACTCTTTTTTCACAAACAATCGATTCCACAAAAGCAAAAAAAATGGAATGGTTCAAAGATGCCAAGCTCGGTATTTTTATTCATTGGGGTATTTATGCTGTAAATGGTGTCTCG